>Ga0137407_10000022_pt1 | contig 137971 bp, 150 predicted proteins | sample CZOMad2_2_16fung_FD_108410 | JGI IMG/M metagenome (GOLD analysis project Ga0137407, IMG submission 108410) | Vadose zone soil fungal communities from Angelo Coast Range Reserve, California, USA - CZOMad2_2_16fungal (Illumina Assembly) | ecosystem: Environmental > Terrestrial > Soil > Vadose... | reverse complement strand
GATCGACCGTCGTCACTTCGATGACGCCGCGTTGCCCATGCGGTTTTATGTAACCCGGAAACACTGCAAATCGGATGCAGGCGATGTCGTTCGCCTATTGACAGCGTTAAGCCATATCAACGTCCGCGTTTTGCCGCGCCGCGCTGAGCGCGAAGCGGCGAAGTGAAGGCGTCGGCCAACAACGCGCTGTTGGGCGGCATGTTTGTCACCCGATGAGGCCGCGTTTGCGCGCCTCTTCCCTTTCGGCATCAAGCCTGGCCATCAACGCCGCGCGTCGCGCCTGGTCCCTCCATTGAAGTCTTAGACCTAAATGAACATCAATCGCGTTATGAATTTCACTGACTCCAAGGTGCGTCGTGTCGCCGAGTTTTTCTTCCAGAAGGAGGCGAAAAGCGGCTGCGTGCTCCCGGGCATCCTGCTCGGTGACATCAAAGGTCGCGAGAATGTAAGCCTCCGCAACCGGGGTGAACTCAGTTCGACCGGTCATAGGTGATTGCCGCCCAACGTGGAGGTTTGCGGCGCGGCGAACCGAACGACAAATGAAGCGACGCGCTTGCCGCCGCGTCCGACAACACCGCCATGTTGGGCGGCAGACAAAAGACCACTCGGGTCACAGCGCCAAGATTAGTACGCCAGCGGCTGCGATTAGGCATAACACAATGATGCCAGCCTTCCGGAATCTGCTTGCACACTCGCGACACGTGTCTTCAGGTACGGGCGCCCCCAAGCCGAGGATCAGTGCCCCCACGTACCAATGCCATGACATTGCCTGGGTCTGGTCAGCGGGAACCGTTCTCCCACAACGCGGACAGTGAAAATCCGGCATGACTAATCTGCGGCCCAACGTGAAATCATAAGAAGAAGTGCCGCCTATCATAGCTAAGGAACGTCGACCGCTTTGGTCAACGCTCTTCCAATCAGCGCGTTAGCTGGAGTAACACTTACGGGGACGGCGCTTTATCCGACGCGAAATGGGTCAAGGATCTGATTCGGCATCCGAAACGGATTTGCCGCCGGACGCGCGGGAAAAGCGGCTGATCGAACGCTTTCGCGAGGCGATCCGCTCCCGGCACTACAGTAGGCGCACCGAGCAGACCTACTGGTACTGGGTCCGGTACTTCGTCTTCTTCCACGGCAAGCGCCATCCGCGCGAGCTCGGCGCGGTGGAAGTGACGGCCTTCCTGAGCTGGCTCGCGACCGAGCGCAACGTCGCCGCTGCAACGCAGAACCAAGCGCTGGCGGCATTGCTCTTTCTGTACAAGCAGGTGCTCGGCGTTGACCTGCCGTGGCTTTCCGATCTCGTGAGGGCGCAGCGGCCGGTGCGCCTGCCCACGGTGCTGAGCGAGGCGGAGGTGCGCCGGCTGCTCGCGCAGGTCGAAGGAGTCGGCGTGCTGATGGTCGGGCTGCTCTACGGCGCGGGGCTGCGGCAAATCGAGTGTCTGTCGCTGCGCGTGAAGGACGTGGATTTCGCCTATCGGCAGATCCTGGTGCGCGACGGCAAAGGCGGGAAGGACCGCGTCACGATGCTGCCCGAGAACCTGGTGCAGCCGCTGCAGGCGCATCTGGGCAAGGTGCGGCTGCTGCACCGGCGCGACCTCGATGAAGGCTTCGGCGAGATGTCGCTGCCTTATGCACTCGCTCGCAAATATCCGCGCGCCGGTTATCACTGGGCCTGGCAGTTCGTTTTCCCCTCCGGCAATCGCTCGCCCGATCCCGAGAACGGCGTGATCCACCGCCACCACGTCCACCCCGATACGCTCGGCAGGATCGTGAAGCGCGCCGCGCAGCGCGCGGCGATCGTGAAGCCGGTGAGCTGCCACACGCTGCGCCACTCGTTCGCCACGCACCTCCTCGAGCACGGGCACGATATCCACACGGTGCAGGAGCTGCTCGGCCATTCCGACGTCTCGACGACCATGGTGTACACGCACGTGATGAACAAGGGTGCGCGAGGGGTGAAAAGCCCGCTCGACCGGCTGGAGGAGCCGCGCGCCGCTTACGCGGCGTGAGCGGCGCTACGTTCCGGCGAGCCCAAATTCCCGCAGCGCGTGCTCGCGGAGCTTGGTCTTCTGCACCTTGCCGCTCGCCGTCATGCCGATGGCCTCGAAGTCCTCGACGATGCGCAAGTACCGCGGCACGCGGAAGTTGGCGCAGCGCTCCTTGCACCAGGCGATCAGCTCGCCCTCCTCGGCCCGTGCGCCGTCCTTCAGCGTCACGTAGGCGGCCGGGACTTCGCCCAGGCGCTCGTCCGGCACGCCGATCACCTGCGCGGTCTGCACGGCGGGATGGGCGAGCAGCACTTCCTCGACCTCGGCCGGCGCCACGTTCTCGCCGCCGACGCGGAACACGTCTTTCAGCCGCCCGACCATCCGCAGGCGTCCGTCGGCCACGATCTCGCCCAGGTCGCCGGTGCGCAGCCATCCGTCAGCGGTGAACGCCTTGGCGTTCGCTTCCGGGTTGTTGAAGTAGCCCTGCATCACGTTCCAGCCGCGCACCTGGATCTCGCCTTCCGCGGAGATGCGGACCTCGACGCCGTCATGCGGTTTCGCCAGCCCGTTCACCCGCAGCTCTTCCGCATCGCGCCAGTCGCTCATCACCACGTTCGGTGAGGCCTCGGAGAGCCCGTAGGCTGCGCACACCGTCTTCGCCCCCAGCACGTCGATGATGCGGCGCATGGTCTGCGGACCGGCGGCCGCCCAGCCGCCGCGCAAATGGAGTTTGCGCTGCGGAAAGTCCTCGTGGCCCATCAGCATCTGGAACAGCGTGTCGTTGCCGGAGATGAGCGTGCAGCGCTCGCGCTCGAGCATCTCGAGCGCCCCGCCCGCTTCGAACGTCGGCAGCGTGACGAGCGTCGCGCCGGCGACGAGCGCCATCAGCGCGGACAGCGTGGAACCGGCGACGTGGGAGAACGGCCGGCAGTTGAAGTAGCGGTCCTCGGCCGTGATGCCGATGCGCGTGCCGGCGGCCCACGCGTCGCGCAGCATGTTGTCGTGCGTGAGCATCGCGCCCTTCGGGTACGCCGTCGTGCCGGAAGTGAACTGGATCAAGAGCGTGTCCTGCGGCGCGACCGTCGCGGTGTCGCCGATCGACCATTCGGGCAGCGCGCGCGTGATGTCGAACGCCTTGGTGAAGCCCGTCGCGCGCACCATCTTCTCGAAATCGAGGTTGAGGAACCGCGGCACGTAGAAGAGCGCCTTGCAGTCCGCCTGCTTGAGGCAGAAGTCGATCTCCGCGGTCTTGAAGCGCGTGTTGACCGGCACCGTGACCGCGCCGATGAGGGCGGCGCCGTAGAAGAGCGCGAGCCACTTCTCGTCGTTGCCCATCAGGATGCCGACGTGGTCGCCGCGCCGCAGCCCGAGGGTGTGCAGCGTCCCGGCGGCGCTCCGCGCGCGCAGGTACAGCTCCTCGTACGTGAAGCGGCGCGTTTGCGTCACCACCGCTTCGTGCTGCGGCCGCTCGGCGGCGTGGCGCGCCAGGACTTCGCCGAGCGTTTGTGCTTTCCAGCTCACGTCTTGCCCATCCATTGGCCTGAAGCCAATTGCTCCTCGATCGCCTCGATCTCCGCTTGGCGGGCTCCTTTCGGATCGAGCTCGATGCCGCGGTCGATGGCGCGCTTGCCGAGGCGCATGGCGAGCGGCGGCGCCTTGACGATCGCGTCCGCAATTTCTTTTTTTTCTTGTTCTAAATCAGAAACGATACGAGCGACGAAGCCGGCGGTCAGCGCTTCTTGCGCGGCGAGCGCGCGCCCGGTGAACATCATGTCCTTCGCAAGCCGTTTGCCGAGGATGCGCGGCAGGCGCCGGGTGGCACCGACCGTGCCGCGCTGCGCCTCGGGCGTGCGGAAAGTTACGTCCGGCGTTGCGACGATGAAATCGCACGCTGCGGATATCTCGACGCCGGAGCCGATCACCGGACCGTGCACGAGCGCGATGCACGGCATCGGCAGGGCCTCGATCGCCTCATAGGCGGCGAAGGCCGCGAGCCGCCGCTCGCGGATCCACTGCTCGCTCTTGCCCTGGCGCTCCTTGAGGTCGGCGCCGCCGCAGAACACCGGGCCGTTGCCTCGGATGAACACCACGCGGGCGTCGTCCTCAGCGATTTTCCGGGTTAGAGCAAGGAGCGCCTCGCACATCTCCAGGTTCAGCGCGTTGCGCACCTCGGGCCGATCGAGCGCGACGGTCGCCACGCCGGCGGCGAGCGAGTAATCGAGCGTCATATCGCGCGCTTCTCCTTCAGCTCGGCGATGCGCTCGCGCGAGTAGCCCAGCTCCCCGAGCACCGCGTCCGTGTGCTCGCCGAGCGTCGGCGGACGGCCGACTTCCGGGTTGTCCCAGCCGAGGAACTTGTACGGCACCGCGAGCGCCTTGAATTCGCCGACCTCGGGATAGTCGAAGCTGCCGACCAGCTTCCGCGCGCGCACGTGCGGATCGCCGAGGATCTCGGCGACGTCGTTCACCGGCCCGACCGGCACGTCGGCCTCGTCGAGCCTGGCGATGAGGTCCGCCCTCGTCATGGCCGAGATTTTTTCCGTCAGTACCTGCATGACCTCGTCGCGACGATTTACGCGGGCCAGGTTCTCGGGAAAGGCAGAACCCCATTGCTCGATGCCGAGCGCCTTGCAGAGCGGGGCCCAGTGCCGGTCGCTCGCCGTGAGGTGCGCATATTTGCCGTCCTTCGAGCGAAAGGTCGCCGATGGGACGCGTCCCGGATGCTCGGTGCCCAGCCGCGGCGGGATTTCTCCAAGCGCGAAATAGCGCGCGGCCGCCAGTGTGAGCAGCGCGACTTGTCCATCGAGCATGGAGAAATCGACCTGGCAGCCTTTGCCGGTGCGGCCGCGACCGGCGAGCGAGGCGAGGATCGCGATCGCGACCCACAGCCCCGAAGTGAGATCGGCCACGGGCAGGCCCGGCTTGACGGGCCCGCCGCCGCGCTCCCCGGTCAGGCTCATGATCCCGCCCATCGCCTGGAACACCGTGTCGTAGCCCTTCTTCTCCCTGTAGGGACCGGTCTGGCCGAAGCCGGTGCACGACACGTAGACGAGCCGCGGATTGAGCGCCGACAGGGCCGCGAAATCCAGCCCGTAGCGCCCGAGCGTGCCGACCGGAAAGTTCTCCACCAGCACATCGGCCTTCTGCGCGAGCTCGCGGATGAGCTTGCGGCCGTCGTCGGAGCGCAGGTTGACCGTGATCGATTCCTTGGAGCGGTTGCAGGCGAAGTAGTACGCGCTGTCGCGCGCGAGCTGCGGCTCGAAGGCGCGCGTCTCGTCGCCCGCGCCCGGCTGCTCGACCTTGATCACGCGCGCGCCGAGCTCGGCGAGGATCATCGACGCGAACGGGCACGCCAGCACCCGCGACAGGTCGAGGATGGTGAGGTTCTCGAGCGGCTTCACTTGAACCCGCGCATGCGCTTGTTGGCGTCGCGGCCGCGTGCCAGCGCGGCCGGCAACGGCAGGTCCACGACCTGGTGGAACAGCGCCTTGGTCTGCGCCATCGCGGGCCGGCTGACCGCGGCCACCTTCTCGGCCAGCTTGAGCGTCTCGGACATCAACGCGGCATCAGGCACGACGCGGTTCACCATGCCGAGCTCGAGCGCGCGCGCCGCGCCGATCGGCTCGCCGAGCGCGACCAGCTCGAAAGCGGCCTTCGGTCCGATCTGCCGCACCAGGTTCGCCATCACGATGGCGGCGACGATGCCGTGCTTCGTCTCCGGATAGCCGATCTTCGCGCTCTCGGCCATGAGGGCGAGGTCGCCCGCGATGGCGAGTCCCGCGCCGCCGCCCATCGCCGCGCCGTTGATCGCAGTGATGACAGGGGTGTCCATCTTCGAGAACACGAGATGGAGCTGCATGGCGAGCTCGGCGCGTGCCTTTGCCGCCTTGGGGTCCTTCAGCCCCTTGAACTCGGCGAGGTCGGCGCCGGCACAAAAGCCCGGGCCCGCGCCGGTGAGCACCACGCAATGCATGCCTTCCTCGGCATCGGCCGTGCGCAACGCTTCGAGCAGATCGCGCGTCAGAGCAGTGTCGAGAGCGTTGCGTTTTTCGGGACGGTTGAGCGTGATGCTGCGCACCGTGCCCTTGTCTTCGATGAGAAGGTTCATGGCTACCCCTGGAAACAGGGACAGACCACGTTTTTGCCGCATGCACAAGAAAAAACCGTGGTCTGTCCCTGATTTTGGTTTGGTTTCATAGTGACGCCAATCTCCTGCGCGCCTGTTCGAGCTCCATCACGAGCCGGCGCATCACTTCCGCGGCGGGCAGGATTTCATGCACCAGCCCCGCGCTCTGCCCGGCTTCGACCTTGCCCCACTTGATGTCGCCCTCGAGCGCGGCCTGCTTGAGGCTGTGCTTCTTGAACAATTCGTCGAGCTGGGCCGTGGAGGCGCCCGAGCGCTCGAGCGCGGCATATTGCTCGGCGAACGAGTTCCTGAGCTGGCGGATCGGCGCCACGCCGCGGCCGACGAACGCGGTCTGGTCGACTTCCGCCTCGAGCACCGCGACCTTGTATTTTTGGTGCACGCCCGCCTCCGGCGTGGCGATGAAGCGCGTGCCGAGCTGGACCGCATCCGCGCCAAGGGCGAGGAGCGCGGCGATGCCGGCGCCGTCGGCGACGCCGCCGCTCGCGACCACCGGCAGCTTCACCTCCTGCAGCACGCGACGCACGAGCACCAGCGTGGTCACTTCCGACGGCGGCGGATGTCCGCCCGCCTCCGTGCCGTCCACGACCAGCGCATCGACCCCCGCCGCTTCCGCCTTGCGCGCATGCTCCACCGACGCCACCACATGCAGCCACTTGGTCCCGATCGCCTTGAAGCGCGGGAAATGCTGCGGCCCTCCCTGCGAGGCCACCATCACGGGAATCCGCGCCTCGTGCGCGATGTCCAGCATCTCGGGCGCCTTCGGGCTGTTGAGCGGGATGTTGACGCCGTAGGGCTTTGAAGTGCCCGCTTTGATCTCGGCGAGGATGCGGCGGAAATCGTCGATGCGCAGCGGCCCCGCCGCGAGCACGCCCATGCCGCCCGCGTTCGACACGGCGATGACGAGCGCCGAGTTGGACGAGGCCCAGCTCATCGCCGCCTGGAAGATCGGATGCTCGATCCCGAGCAGCTCGGTGATGCGCGTTTTCACTTGTCCGCTTTCTCGCGCTGGATGAGCTCGCGCGCCTGGCCGGCGAGCTTGCTCAGCGCGCGGTCGAAGACCTGGTGCTCGCGTTCGGAAAGACAGCCGCGGAACGTAGCGTCGCGCTCGGCGGCGGCACGGATCAGGCCTTCGCAGACCCGCTTGCCGGATTTCGTGAGCGTGAGCCGCACGCCGCGCCCGTCGCCCGGATGCGCCTCGCGCAGCACCATGCGGCGCCTGGTGAGTCCCGCGACGACGCGGCTCATCTGGCCCTTGTCGATGCTCGCCGCCTGCGCGAGCTGGCCGAGGGACATCGGCTCGTCGGCGCGGCCGAGGAAAGCGATCGTGCGCCACTCCCACAGGCTGACGCCGAACTGCCTGCGGTAGCGCAGCTCCGCGCCGCGCGACAGCAGGTTGGCGACGCGATGCAGCTTGAAGGACAGGAGATCGCGGATCTCAGTCATCGAAGAACGGCGTTTCGCCGTCGCCCCGGAGACGAATGTCGAACCTGTAGACGGTGCCCTCCCTCCCGGCGACCAGTCGTGGGCGCAGCTCGGCGGGCACAGCGTCCAAGACCGGATCCTCGGCGGCGGCGAAGAACATCGCCGTCTGCAGATGGCGCATGAGGCCGGAGCAGAGCAACAGGAAATTGACGTGCGGCGCGCGGCCTTCCAAGCCGCCGGGCTTGATCGTGCGGAAGCGATAGACGCCGTTCGCGTCGGTCGCGGCGCGGCCCCAGCCGAAGAAATTCGCGTTGTCGAAGCGGCCTTCGCTGTCGGCCTGCCAGATCTCGAGCACCAGGTTGTCGAGCGGTCTTCCGTCGAGCTGCGTGATGCGGCCGGTGATCTCGATCACCTCGCCTTGCTTCACACCCGCCGCAAGGTCATTCGCCCCTTGCGCGAACTCGCGCGGAAAGAACGGCCCGAGCGTCATTTCGCCGGTCGGAACAAGGCTCATGGCACTCGTCACTCCAATCGCGCGGCGGCGCCGCGGCCGCGCACCACGATCTGGTAGTCGTACACCAGGAAATTGGCGCTGGATGGCACGAAGCGCGCGACACAGCGGGCGCGCGCCTGCGGGTCGCGGATCGCGTTGAGGATGGCGTCGCGCTCGTTCAGCGGCTCGCCGGGGAAGAACATCTGCGTGACGAGGCGCGAGAGCCAGACGCGCCCCCAGACCGAGAAGTGCACGTGCGGCGGCCGCCACCAGCCGGCGCTGTCGGGCACCGGATAGGCGCCCGGCTTGACCGTGCGCAGCTCGACGAGCCCGCTGTCGCCCGCCACGAGCCGCGCCGCGCCGTAGAAGTTCGGATCGGCCGGCGCGTCGTTGGCGTCGTTCGGATGGATGTACTTGCCGGCGGCGTTGCAGTGCCAGACCTCGACCACCGCGCCCGGGACCGGCGCGCCGTCTTCGTCCACGACGCGTGCCCTGATGTGGATCAGCTGGCCGAGCGCGCGCTTCGCGCCGTGGCCCGCGAGGTCGCCGCGCACCGGTGCGAGCCGCCGCGCGATGTCGGAGGGACCGGTGAGCTCCGAGCGCGTCTGCGGGCGCTTGACGAGCGGCTGCGAGGGCCAGCGCTGGAAGGTCTGTGCATAGCCTTGCACCACCCCTTCTGACTGGGTGGCAGGGTTGCGGCGAGGCAGCATGATTGACACCATAAACGCGTTAGTTGATAGTGTCAACGATGGACGCGGTGACGCTCTGCGAGTGCTTCGCGCGCGACGGCCTGCAGCACGAGCCGGCGTTCGTGCCCACCGCCACCAAGCGCGCGCTGGTCGAGCGCTTCGCCGCGCTCGGCTTCAGGCGCGTCGAGGCCACCTCCTATTCCAACCCGAAGGTGGTTCCCCAGTTCGCCGACGCCTCGGAATTACTGAAATCCCTGGAAAGAAACCCGGGCGTGCACTACAAGGCGACCTGCGCCAACGTGCGCGCCGTCGAGCGCGCGCTGGCCGACCTCGACGCGGGCTTCGGCGCGAACGAGATCAGCCTGCTCGTCTCGGCGTCCGGGGCGCACTCGCAGAAGAACCTCAACCGCTCGCGCGCCGAGCAGTGGCGGAACATCGAGGAGATGGCGCGCGCCGCGAAGGGCCGCTTCCGGCTGATCGGCACCGTCTCGGTGGCGTTCGGCTGTCCGTTCGAGGGAAAGGTGGATCCCTCCTCCGTGGTCGACGATGTGCAGCGCTTCCACGCGATGGGCGTAGAGCACGTCGCGCTCGGCGACACGATCGGCGCCGCCACGCCATCGACTGTTCGCGATATGTTCAAAGGCCTGAAAGGCGGGGTGCCGATCGCGCACTTCCACGACACGCGCGGCACCGGGCTCGTCAACTATGTCGCGGCCTACGACGCGGGGGTGCGCCACTTCGATTCATCGTTCGGCGGCGTCGGCGGCCATCCGGCGAAGGTGAAGTACGGCGGCGGCTTCACCGGCAACGTCTGCACCGAGGACCTGGTGAGCCTCTTCGAGTCGATGGCGATCCCGACCGGAATCGACGTCGATCGACTGCTCGCCGCGGCCGAATCCTGCGAGCAGGCGCTCGGCCGCGAGCTCTACGGGCGGGTCACCCGCAGCGGGCTCAACCCGCTATTCAGGAAGTCTTGGCCGCGCCGTTCGTGACTTGCATTTCCGCCGCGAGCCGATCGTCGACTTCGTACCCCGGCGTAAATCCCCGGCCTAGCGCGCGGGCCGGTTCACTGCGCTTTCGAGTACGGCTGCGGTCTGGGTCGCCATGGGGCTCCTCCTGTGAACATGGCGATGAATGTTGCCTTGCGAGGAAGCGTGCGAAAACCGCTGAACTTCCCAAGCCAGCGTCGTGTGATTTTCGACATCAGGTAGCAGCGGGCGGAAGGCCGGCTACCGGAACGGATTCGGGACGTGCTTCCGCAGCTCTCGTGCCGTCATATGCAGGTGATCGGCGGCGATTTCTGACAGCTGCTCATAGAGCGCCTCTGGGTGCAGCCTGCGAACGTCGTCGAAAGCCCGCTGGCATTCTTCCGGACGTATGTTGCCATTCGTCCTGGCAGCTTTGCTTTTGACGCTACGGGCTTGACCCGGAATTTCGCCGGCGTCCTCAGGCCCATCGTCCACTTCTTGTCGGATGGTGACGCGGACGAGCGAGCTTCCTCCGCCCCTTTCGAGGTCCGGTTTGCATTCCTCGCCAATCCCGAGCACCGATACCCAAGTGAGCCGCCGCGGGGATTTCTCCATCGAAGCCTCCTTCAGGGCCGAATTTAGCACCATCTCCGGCAAAATCACGCATGCGCGCACACCATGTGCATGTGCACTCGATGCGGCTGGGCACCGGCGAGGAGGTCCTGATCGCGCGCGTCGTCGCCCCCGGCGGCCGCGTCGGCTTCGGCTTCAGCTTCCGCGCCGACGCGACGGAAGCCCGGCACATGGCGGAATGGGCCGCGGGCGTGCGCGCCGAGCGCCCCGCCTATGAGAGCCAGCTCGACCACGCCTGGGAGCGCGCGTGGCTCTCCGACGAGGACGTCGAGTGGCAGAGCGAGCGCGGATTCGCCGGGCTACGCTGGAAAGACTAGGGGAAGAGGGCCGAGCATTGCGACGGGTCGCGCTTGGTGACCTCGTACGCGCGGAACACCTCGGGCGAATTGTCGTGCCCGTACGCGGCGAAGGCCTGGAGGCCGCAGGGACGCTGGTACCACGGCAGCAAGCGGCCGAACCACTCGTCGCCGGAGGCAGCCTGCGTGGAAAGAGAGAGCGACGCGAGCATCGCAGCGAGGAATCGCCGTTTCATGGGCCGCAGTCTGCGAGATGGCTCTGTGAAGTGCGGTTAACGGTTGGTTAAGATTTGGCGGCGACCCGAAACGAGGAGGTTCGCATGGCAAAGACAGTCAGCTTCAATCGCCCGGACGGGAAATCGGTCAACGGTTATCTCGTGGAGCCGCCGGCCGGAGCCAAGGCGCCCGGCATGGTGGTGATCCAGGAATGGTGGGGCATGAACGACCAGATCCGCGGCGTGGCCGACAAGGTGGCGAAAGCGGGCTACCGCGCGCTGGTGCCCGATCTCTATCGCGGCAAGACCGCGGTTGATGCGAAGGAAGCGAACCACCTGATGACCGGCCTCAACTTCGGCGACGCCGCGGGCCAGGACATCCGCGGCGCCGTGCAGTACCTGAAGAAGAGCGGCGGCGCGAAGGTGGGCGTCACCGGCTTCTGCATGGGCGGCGCGCTCACCGTGCTCTCGGCGGTCAACGTCCCCGAGATGGACGCCGGCGTCATCTGGTACGGCTACCCGCCGCTCGAGTACGTCGACGCTTCCAAGATCAAGGCGCCGCTGCTCGGCCACTGGGCGACGCAGGACCAGGCGTTCGCCATCGGCGGCGTCGACAAGCTGGAAGAGAAGCTGCGCGCGGCGAAGGTGAAGTTCGAGTTCCATCGCTACAACTGCAAGCACGCGTTCGCCAACGAGACGGCCGACTCGAAAGGGCTCGACATGCTGAAGTACGACGCAACCGCGGCCGGCCAGGCGTGGCAGCGCACGATGGATTTCCTCGCGAAGCACCTCAAGTGATGAAGGCGCTCGTCGCCATCGCCGCTTTCGCCACCGCCGCCGTTGCCACCAATGCGGCCACTTCAGCCGAGCGGCCGCAGGACCGCTGGAACCTCGCCGACCTCTTCCCTTCGGTCGAGGCCTGGAACCGGGACGCGCAAGGCATCGAGGCGCAGCTCGCCGGCATCGCCGCCTGCCGCGGCCACCTCGGCGATTCGGCCAAGCGCCTGCGCGCGTGCTTCGAGCTGCAGTCCAACGTGTACAAGCGCTACTCCCGCCTCGGCGTCTACGCCAACGAGCTCTACGCCGAGGACACCGGGCAATCGTCGAGCCTGGCGCTGCGCCAGAGGACCCAGGTGCTCGGCTCGAAGCTGAGCGAGGCCGCCTCGTTCGTGAGCCCCGAAGTGCTCGCCGTCGGCCGCGCGAAGATCGACGCCTTCCTCAAGGAAGAGCCGAGTCTCGCCGTCTACCGGCAGAATCTCGACGACATCCTGCGGATGGCGCCGCACACGCTCGACCTCGCCGGCGAGGCGCTGGTCGCCTCGTTCCAGCTCGCCGCCAACCAGTCGGGGAGCCTGTACACCAGCTTCGCGAACGCGGACATGCCGTGGCCGACGGTAAAGCTCTCGGACGGCACCGAGGTGAAGCTGGACCAGTCCGCCTACACCAAGCACCGCGAGGCGGCGAACCGCGACGACCGCAAGCTGGTGATGGATTCGTTCTTCGGCAAGTTCAAGGAGTTCGAACGCACCATCGGCGTGGCGTTCTACGGCTCGCTCAAGGAGGACACGGTCTACACCAAGGTGCGCAAGTACCCGGACAGCATCACGCGCGCGCTCGACCGCAACCGCGTGCCGCGCGCCGTGTACGACGCCCTCGTAAGAGCGACCAACGACAACCTGCCGACGCTGCACCGCTACTTCCGCCTGCGCGCCAGGATGCTCGGCGTCGCCGACATGCGCTACTACGACATCTACCCGCCGCTCGTGAAATCGGGGCGCACCTACCCGATCGACGAAGGCGTGCAGATGATGCTGGCCGCGGTGAAACCGCTCGGCGACGATTACGTCGCGGCGCTGAAGAAAGGCGTCGAGAGCGGCTGGATGGACGTGTACCCGCGCCCGAAAAAGCTCTCCGGCGCGCACATGGCCGGCTCCGCCTACGACGTCCATCCCTACCTGCTCCTCAACCACAACGACAACTACGCGTCCGTGTCCACGCTCGTGCACGAGTGGGGCCACGCGATGCATTCGTATTTCTCCAATCGCGCGCAGCCCTTCCCCACCGCGCGCTACGCGATCTTCGTGGCGGAGATCGCCTCCACGCTCAACGAGGCGCTGCTGCTCGACTACGCATTGAAGACCGCGAAGAGCGACGACGAGCGCCTGCTCTACCTCGGCTCGGCGCTGGAGGAGCTGCGCGGCACGTTCTTCCGCCAGGCGATGTTCGGGGAATTCGAGCAGCGCGCGCACGCGCTGGTGGACTCGGGGCAGGCGGTCACCGGCGACCAGCTCACCACGATCTACGGCGACCTGCTGCGCCGCTACCACGGCGACGCGGTCAAGATCGACGACCTCTACGCGATCGAGTGGGCCTACATCCCGCACTTCTACAACTCGTTCTACGTCTACCAGTACGCCACTTCCATCGCCGCCTCTTCGCTCTTCGCCGAAGCGATCCTGCAGGGCAAGCCGGGCGCGCGTGAGCGCTACCGCAAGCTCATCTCCGCGGGCGGCTCGGACTACCCCTACGAGCTCGTGAAAGCGGCCGGCGTCGATCTCGCCACGCCGGAGCCCTACAGCGCGCTGGTGAAGCGCATGAACCGCATCATGGACGACATCGAGGCGATCATCGCGCGGAAGAAGTAACTCGTCTCGACGGCCAACGGGCGGATAAAGAGTCCGCTGCAGCTCAGCGTTTCTCGCCCTCGCGCGGCCCAGAGCGCAGCACGGCGCGCGGAGGTTCACCAGGCTCGGATCGCCTGCCTTCACCTCGGCCGGGAGCCAGTCGATTCGCGGGCTCACCGGGAAGCGCACGGCGTGCCTGTTCTGCGCGTGGCTCTGCACGCGGCACGGAGCTCGCCTGCGACGGAGGGCTTATTTGCTCGCGCGGTGTGGGCGGAGGCGGAGCGACGCGCGTTTGCTTGCGCGATGGAGGCTCGCTGCGCATTGGCTCGCGCGCGCCCGATGGAATCGACGTTGTGAACCGTGGGGGCGCCGCTGGACGCGCACGCTCGACGGAGCTCGCGCCGAACGCAGGTCGTGCAAGCGCTGTCGTCGCCGCCCCCGGTACGTTGACGATGCGTGCCGGGGGCACGTTCACCACCGGCGCTTGTTTGACGGCACCAGCGCGCGGCCCAGGAGCCGCCGCGCGAGGCGCAAGTGGTCGCGTCGCGATGACCGTGCGCGAAACGACAGTCTCCGGCGGACGAATGACCGCACCGCTCGATGCGACGAAGCTCGAGGGCACGGGCACCACGCGCAACGTGCCGCGTACCGGCTGGAGCTGGCGCACGTCGACCTGCGCGACGCGCGCCTCGTGGACGGGGACGCGCCCGAACCGCTCCTGCGGGACACCGACGACCGCGTTCTGCACCGTCACGTTTCGATAGACGTTGATCGTGTTCACGTTGACGACCGTGGTGCGGTTCACGACAACGTTGTTGACGACGCGCGGGCCGCCCCATCCGGCCCAGTGCGGTTGTCCGACGAAGCCTGGACGCCCCCACCATGGGACGAGCGGCTCGCCCCAGCCGAGCGCGACCCAGCTCACGAACGGTGTGCCAACGCTGACGGCCACGCGGCCGCCTGGAGCGCCGAAGAACGCGACGAGCGCAGGAGCATAGACCGGTCGCGCGACGAGGGGACCGGGCGACCACGCCCAGAAGCCATCAACGAAGACCCAACGACCGTAGTGATAGGGAGCCCAGCCCCACGGCGCGGTGTCGACCCAAGTCCAGCCATAGAACGGATCCGACACCCATCGTCCGGTGCTGTAGGGAGCCCATCCCACCGGTACCGCTTCCGGCACCCAGATCGCGCCGTACTGCGGCACGACGCGCCAATTGCCATGATGATCGAGCTCGTTCGCGCCGTACACGCCGGCCGGCACGTAGCGCGCACTGATCGACTCGAGCAGCTCATCGGTGCGCGCGTAGTTCCAGCGATCCCACGTGTCGAGCTCGGGCGCGACGTAGCTGTGCGCAGTCGGTGTCGGCCCGGCCTCGAGCACGACTTCTTCGCTCGGGGCGACCGCGAGCGGCTGTCCGTCCGCCGGCGTCATCGTCGCGCGCCCCGCGCGTCGCGTGACGAACGATGTGCGATCCGCCGTCACGTCGACGCGATAGTAGCCGGCGCGTTCGATCGTGAACGCGGCGCTTGGCGTGTCGAGCTCGATGGTGCGCCCGGGGTCGACTGTCCGGAGATCGAGCGAGACGTGGCCGGCGGTCACCTTGATCTGCAGGAAATCCGGCTCCTGATTCGCGAGGCCGACCTGCGTATCGCCCCACGCACGCACGAACGCGCGGTTGCCGACCTGCAGCTCGAGATGGCCCTCGTGTCCCGTGTAGAGCTCGTCACCGGGCGCAAGAGGCGTGTTCACCTGGGCTGGCGCCCAGTCCTCAGCACCCGGACGCCAGAACGACACCTCGCCCTCGGCGTAACTAAGGCGTGGTGGTGTGCGCCCGATCGAATCCGACGGATCGTCCGCCGACGCGTGAAGCACCGCGCCGAACATCACTACGGCGGCCAAAAACCTCGCGATGAACCGCGTTGTCACCATGTGAACCTCCTACGAAGGGCGCGACCACAGCCGCCGCTCTACGATTGTCAACGCGCTAGCGCGGTCCGGCGATCCACCGCCCCAGCAACGCAACATAACGCTGTGGCATCGGCAACGGTTGACGCCTGGGCCGCGCGCCGCTGAACTGATGGTGCCAAATGTCCGCTTACGGCCAGGAGCGGACATTCCTCAGATTAGGAGTTGAGGCAGTTCACCTGGCACCGGCGCGCGGTGCGGCGGCTCAATCCAGGGGCTCGACCTTCACGAGGCGGTGGTCGTGGTTGCTGCCGACCCAGAACGTCACCGGCGTCGTCGAGTTGTCGACGAACACGGTGCGCATGTTGGTGTCCGACGGCATCAGGTACTGCACGGCGTTGCCGGTCTTCGGATCGAGCCGCACGACGCGGTCGGTGTGCATGGTCGAGGCCCAGATCTCGCCGTTCTTGTCGAAATTCGCGCGGTACGGGTACGTGCGCGGCGGCAAGTCGTATTCGGTGAATTTCTCCGACCGGGTGTCGAACACGGCGACCTTGTTGCCGCGGTATTCGGTCACCGTGATGCGGTCCTGGTCGTCGATGTTCATGCGGCGTGCGCGGGCGTTCGGCGTGGGCAGCGGCCACCACGTCACCTTCGTCGTCTTGGCGTCGATCTTGCCGAGGTGGCCGGCCTGGAACTCCGCCATCCACAGATTGTTTTGCGAGTCTGAAATCACCTGATAGATGCTCGCGCGCGCGGGCGCGGTCGCCTTGGGCAGGTCGTCGGCCGGGTGGAAGCGCTCCCATTTGCCGGTCTTCAGGTCGACGCGGAAGATGTGCTGCGTGCCGACGCTCTTCGTCCAGACCTTGCCGTCGACGTCGTGGCGCAGGCCGGTGAAGTTGAGCTGCACCCGGTCGTCGTTCCATTCCGGCGGCACGGGGTAATAGGCGACCTTGCCGGTCTGGGGGTCGAGGCAGCCGAGCGCGCCCTGGTACATGGTGTCGAACCAGATCTTGCCCTCGCGATCGAAGTCGATGCTGAGGAGGCCGGTCGGCGCCTTTTCCTTGAACTTGCGGATCGGATATTCGACCCGCTTGAGCGTCTGCGGATCGAACTTGCCGATGAACATCTCGCCGAAGTCCGTGTACCAGACCTTGCCTTCCTTATCGACCAGCACATCGTGCGGCTCGCTCGTCGGGCGCACCACGTCGTACTGCGTGACGATGGCGCGGGTGTCGCGGCCCTTGGGACGCGGCAGCGTCTTCAATTCGTACTGCCAGCGGTCGACGGCGCTCAGGTTGATGGTCGCGAGATAGTCGGCCAGCTTGCGGTATTGCTCGGGCGTTCCGGCGCGCGCGCGATCGAGCATCGGCTGCGGCTTGATCGGCTGGCTGACGGCGCCGTAGCCCATCATGCGGTTGACCACCCGCGTCCATTCGTCGGAATCGTGCGTCGAGCGCACGACGCGCTCGAGCGTGTGGCAGCCGACGCAATTGAGCAGCGCCGCCTTCTGGTCCTCCGTGCCGGGGATGCTCATCAACCACTCGGCGTTGGTGAGCTGGCCGGCGAGATTCCTGGTCTTCTTCAGCTTGATGTCGGCCGTCGCGGCTTCTCCGTTCCGCACGGCCGCCTTGGCCGGCGAGTCGATGTCGTAGCCGACCGCGCGGATGCTGAGCGTGTATTCGCCCGGCTGCAGGCGGTTCTGCGGGAAGCTGTAGCGGCCCTCCTCGCCGGTGGTCACGCTGACCTGGACGATCGATCCGGGACGGCGCGCGGTGACGACCACGCCTTCCATCCTGCCTTCGGCCTCGGAGCTGACGACGCCGGTGAGTGCCGCATCGCCTTCGGCCCGGGCGGTGTGGCTGGCCGGCGGCAAGACCATCGCGGCAGCGATGGCGGCAAGGGTCGACATCAGTTTGGCTCGCATGGCGCTCTCCTGACGAAAACTGCTGCATCCTGCCACACTTGCGTTGCAGCAGACACGCAGAGGGGGAAAGATGATGTTCGCTACTTTCGTTTCGGCGATTTTCGGAGTGGGGATCGGCCTTGCGCTCGCCATCCCGTCCGCGCGTGCGGCGGATGAGATCGAGGCGAAAGCGCAGCCCTGTGCGGCATGCCATGGCGCCAGCGGCGTTCCCACCGATCCCAAGACCATTCCTGTCATCTGGGGTCAGGAGCAGAGCTACCTCATGAAGCAGTTGCGCGACTTTCGCAACGGCGAGCGCAACAGCGCCGTCATGTCGCCGATCGCCAAGGAGTTGCCCGATGGCGACCTGCGCAAGATCGCGGCCTATTTCTCGGCCAAGACGTGGCCCGCGCGGCCCGCGCCCGCAAAGCAGCCGTTGCCGCCGAAGAGCATCGTCCAGTGCCAGGCCTGTCATCAGCCGAACTTCCAGGGGGGCATGCCGGCCCCGCGGCTGGCCGGGCTCGGCTATGAATATCTGGTTGCGGCAATGCGCGCCTTTGCCACCGAAGAGCGAACCAACAACCTCGACATGCCGAAGTTCATGCAGGCGCTGACCGACCGGGAGCGCAGCGCCATCGCGCGCTATCTCTCGGCGCGCTGAAGCCGCTACTGCTTGGGGATCTTTGCCCGCTCGACGACCTGGGTCCAGCGCTTGGTCTCCGAGGCGTAGAAGGCCTTCAGTTCCTCCGGCGTGCTGGCGCGGCCTTCGACGCCGAGCTCGCCGAAGCGCTTCTGCACCTCGGGCGCGGCGAGCGCCTTCACCAGCGCCTCGTGCACCTTTTCGATCACGCCGCGCGGGGTCTTCGCCGGCGCGGCGAGCGCGTTCCAGGAAGCGACGTCGTAGCCCGGCACGCCCGCCTCGATCACCGTCGGCACTTCGGGTAACCCCGCAAACCGCTTGCCGGCGGTGACGGCAAATGCGCGGAGCTGGCCCGACTGGATGCTGGAGAGGAGCGGCGCGATGAAGTCGACCGCCAGGTCCACGGTGCCGTTCATCGTGGCGACCAAGACTTCGCCGGTGGTCTTGTGCGGCACCACCACCGCGTCGATGGCGGCCGTCGAGCGGAAGAGCTCGCCCGCGAGGTGCTGCGTGCCGCCCGGCGTGATCGTGCCGATGTTCACCTTCCCCGGATTCGCCTTCGCGGCGGCGAGGAACTCCTTCAGCGTCTTGTACTTCGACTGCGAGCTGGTGACGAGCACCATGCTGAAGTAGCCGACGGTGGAGATCATCGCGAAGTCGTTCGCCGGGTCGTACGGCAGCGACTTGAAGAGCGCCTGGCTCACCGCGTTGCCGTTGGTGAGGAGCAGCAGCGTGTGGCCGTCGGCCGGCGCATGCGCCACGGTCTCGGAAGCGCGGATGCCGCCCGCGCCGGGCATGTTGTCGACGACGATCTGCTGGCCGAGCGCTTCGGTCAGCTTGGGCGCGATGGTGCGCGTGGTGATGTCGGCGACGCCGCCCGGCCCGAAGGGCAGCACGATGCGGATCGGTTTGGTCGGGTAGGTCTGCGCCAACGCCAGCGTGGGCAGAGCGAGCAGAACCGCCAGTATTTTTTTCATCGCATGAGCTCCTCGACGGTGAACCGGCGCGGGATGAGCTTGCCCTTGTACGCGACGTCGATCGCCACCTCGAGATTGCGGCGATTGGCGTCCAGTCCGTGCGGCAGCATCGGCGGATTGCCCGCCGCCTTCTTGCTCTCGACCAGGAGGTCGTACACCTCGTCGGCGGTCTTCTGCGGCACGGTGTTCTTCACCACCACCAGGTGGTTCAACTGGATCGCGCGGTGCTTCTCGCCCCAGCGCCTGCCCGCCGCCTCGGGATCGGGGATCACCGGCTTGAGATTGGGGTCGGTCGGCACCGCGGCCATGATCGCCGCATCGAGCTCTCCGGCGGCGAGCATCGCGCCGATTTCCTTCCCCGCCGGCGCGCGCTGCACGGTCGGCGGATCCTTGAACTCGGCGACGTGCGCCTCTTCGAACGTCACCCACTTGATCTGGTCGATGTCGACGCCGTAATCCTCTGCCAGGATGCCGCGGATCCACGCCCCGGTCGTGACGGAATAGGAGCGCACGCCGACCCGCTTGCCTGGCAGGTCCTTTGGCGTGAGCGCTCCGCGAGCCGCGTTGTGGACGAGGTGGGAATGCTGGAAGCGCGCCAGCACCGCGAACGGCAGCAGGCGGTACGGCGTGCCGAAGCTCTTCGCGATCACGTAGGTCATGATCGCCATCTCGGCGACGTCGAACTCGTGGTTGCGCACCACGCGCTTGAAAAATTGCGCCGCGCTGCCTTTCACTTCGATGAAGGCGAGCTTGTCGGTGCGCGTCTTGAACTGCCTGGTGACCGCATGGTCGCCCATCAGGGTCTTGAGCATTCTTCTCCACCATTCTCCAAAATGGGGTCAGAGCAATTTTCCTGTAACTACTGACGTACGTAGCTGTTACCGGAAAATTGCTCTGACCCCTTTTCGGATTCTAAAGGGGTAAGCCGGCATACTGCTCCGCGAGCGCTGCCTGGGCGTGCCCGGAGGAGTGCAGGTACTCGAGCTCGTACTCCTGCGCGCGCAGGTCGAACGGGTTCGCGTCCGGGAAGCGGTGCAGGAGCATCGTGAGGTACCAGGAGATGCGCACCGACGCCCACACACGCCGCAGCGCCGTTTCGCTGTAGGCATCGAGCAGCGCCGTCGAGCCGGTGCGGTAATGCTCGGCGAGCGCACGGCTCAGGTAATAGACGTCCGAGACCGCCAGGTTCAGGCCTTTCGCGCCGGTCGGCGGCACGATGTGCGCCGCGTCGCCGGCGAGGTAGGTGCGCCCATGGCTCATCGGCTCGGCGACGTAGCTCCTGAGCGGCGCGATCGATTTCTCGATCGCGGGGCCCTCGACGATCGCGTCCGCCCACTCGCGCGGAAAGCGCGCCTTGATCTCCTGCCAGAAGCGCTCGTCGGGCCAGTCCTCGAGCCGCGTATCGAGCGGCACCTGGATGTAGTAGCGGCTGAGCGTCGCGCTGCGCTGCGAGGCCAGCGCGAAGCCGCGCTCCGAATGGCAGTAGGTGATCTCCTCGAGCGGCGGCACCTCGGCGAGGATGCCGAGCCAGCCGAAGGGATACATCTTCTCCAGCTCGCGCAGCACGCCCGGCGGGAAGCTCTTGCGGGTGACGCCGTGGAAACCGTCGCAACCGGCGATGAAGTCGCAGTCGACCTGCGCGGTCTTGCCGCCCTGCCGGTAGCGCACCGAGGTGCCGACGAGCTCGACTTCCGCCTCGGTGATGATGCGCGCGCTGCGGCGGTCGGCGGCGGCGAAGAGATCCTCCTGCAGGTTCGTCTGCCCGTAGGCGACGAAGCGCTTGCCGCAATGCTTGTAGATGTCGATCAGGAAGCCCTCGCGGCCCGCCCAGACGATGCGTGCCCCGTCATGCACATGGCCTTCGGCATCGAGGCGCTCGGCGAGGCCGTTCTCGCGCAGCACGTCGACGGTGGTCGGCTCGAGCACGCCGGCGCGGATGCGCGCGAGCACGTAGTCGCGGCTCTGCCGCTCGAAGACGACGCTCTCGACGCCGTTGCGATGCAGGATCTCGGCGAGGAGCAGGCCGGCCGGCCCGGCGCCGATGATCCCGACCTGCGTTCTCATGCGCTAGCGCGCGCCGGGGACGCGGCGCGTCTTGAGGAACGCTTCCAGCGTCTCGCCGCGGAAGTGCGCCACCATCTGCGGGTTCGACACGCCCTTCGTGCGCGCGAGCTTCTCCAGGCAGAAGAAGCTCGCGCCGTAGTCCTGCATCGCCTTCCAGTCCAGGCGCCGCACCATGTCGCGCTCGCCTTCGGTCAGGTCCTGCATCGCCGCCTCGGGATCGCGCAGGAAGAGCTCGCGCGCCTCGCGCCGGATGAGCGAGTTCAGGAAGCGGTTGATGCGCAGGCCCTTGGCACTTTTCTCGAGATCGAAGACGTACTTACTCAAAGAGCGCCACCGCCATGGCAGTCGTCATCGGCAGGTAGTAGCTGTCGTGGATCTTCTTCGCGCGATCGTCGAGCGCGCCGCGCATGATGAGCCACATGATGACCTCGGCGCCCTCGTTGCCGCCCAGGCGCATGTAGTCCTCGACCGTCATGCTGGCGAGGCGCTCGGGGTCGCGGTCGATCAAATCCAGGAACTCGCGGTCCCACTTTTCGTCGTTGAATCCCGCGCGCTCGCCGATCATCTGGTGCGACAGGCCGCCGGTGCCGACCATCACCACCTTGAGGTCCTCGGGATAGTTGCGGATCGCACGGCCGATCGCTTTGCCGAGCTTGTAGCAGCGCCGCGGCGTCGGCAGCGGATGCTGCACGACGTTCACGACCAGCGGAATCACGGCGCCCGGCCAGTCGGGCTTCGTCGGCCACATCATGGTGAGCGGCGAGTGCAGGCCGTGGTCGAGCGCGATGTCCTGGAACACCGAGAGGTCGAACTCTTCGGCGATGAGGCTCTGCGCGATATGGCGCGCCATCGGCGCATGACCCTTCAGGCGCGGGATCGGCCGCTGGCCGAGGCCCTCGTCCGCGATGCGGTACTCCTCGCTCACGCCGAGCGCGAAGGTCGGATAGTGATCGAAGAAGAAGCTCGTGGCGTGGTCGTTGAAGCAGAAGAAGAGCACGTCGGGCTTCTTCTCGGCGAGCCACTTCGCCACCGCTTCGTAGCCCTTGAAGAGCGGCTGCCAGTCCGGATCGTTCTGCTTCGCCTTGTCGAACGCCATCGCGATCGTCGGGACGTGCGACGTGCCGATGCCGCCGATGATGCGTGCCATAGGGACGATTTTATTCCTTGAGTACTCAGGCGACGCGGTGCTCGAGCTCGCCGATCTTCTCGATCCAGAGCCTGACCGTCTCGCCCGGTCGCAGGAAGCGCTTGCGCGGCATGCCGACGCCGGCCGGCGTGCCGGTCATGATGAGGTCGCCCGGCTGCAGCGTGACGCGCGAGGAGAGCATCTCGATCTGCTCGGCGACGGTGAAGATCATCTTCTCGGTGTTCGAATCCTGCATCAGCTCGCTGCCCACCCAGAGCTTGATGCCGAGCTTCTGCGGATCGCCCATTTCGGCGGCGGGCACGATCCACGGCCCGAGCGGACAGGCGCCGTCGAAGCACTTCTGGCTCACCCAGTCGAAATGGAACGGGCTGTCGGGCGGATTGTTCGGGCGGCGCATGACGTCGCGTGCCGAGAGGTCGTTGCCGATCGTGTAGCCGAACACATGGTCGAGCGCCTTCGACGCCGGCACATCCTTCGCCGGCTTGCCGATCACGGCGACGAGCTCGACTTCCCAGTCGACCGACTTCGAATAGGCCGGCAGCTTCACCGTGGCGCCGGGACCGACCACCGAGCTCTTGCCGGTCTTGACGAAGTGCCACGGCTTCTCGCCCAGCTCCTTCATCGTCGGGCCGGGCGTTTTGCCGTGCGCGCGCGCCATCTCGGCCATGTGGTCGGTGTAGTTCGCGCCGGCGCAGAAGATGTTGCCCGGATCCGCGATCGGTGCGGCCAGTCTTGCGTTCCTCACCGGTTCGGAACGGTGCTTCAGATCGATCGGCTTCTGCGACTCGAGCGCCGCGCGCACCGAGACGAAGCCCGTCTCGCGCTCGAGGTCGTACACCGTGTCGTCGATCATCAGCCCGCCGCGCGGCCCGTTGGGGCCTGCGTAGCTCAGAAGGCGACATGCCATTACTTGGCCTTCGTCTTCTGGCGCGTCTTCTCCGCTGTGGCGTGGAAGAAATCGTAGATCCCGGTCTCGCTTATGTGCCGCGCGTCGGCCAGCTCGCCGAGCTTCGTGATGTAGAGCACCTTGCTGTCAGGCGACAGCACTACCGCGCCTGGAATTCCCTTCTTGATCGGATTGCCATAAGCCTCGGCGACGTCGAGGTTCTTGTCGAAGCGGCCGACGTCGATCTTCACCACCTTGAACTCGCGGTTGACCAGCTCGGCGTTCTTGCCGGTCTTGAGCGCCTTGTCGAGCGCGCGGCAGTCCTGGCACCAGTTGGCGCCGAAGATCACGAGCACAGGCATATTGTTCTTCTTCGCCTCGCTCAGCGTGCGCTTCACATCCGCTTTGGCGTCCGCCGCTTCGTCGTACGGCAATGGAGCGGCCCATGCGGCGGTAGCGAGCAGGCCGGCCAGGAGAATGAGTTTTCGCATGCCCCAATCCTAGCGCGCCTGCATTGACACGCGTTTGTTGTTGTAGGAGTGCGAGCCGACTTCCTGGAACCCCAGCTTGTCGTGGAAGCGCCGCGACACCTCGTTCGGGGGATCGACGTCGAATTCGCAGGTCACGGTAGCCACACCGCTTTTGAGGGCGAAGGCGAAGACGTCGAGGTAAAGGAAGGTCGCCAGCCCTTTGCCGCGGTGCGCGGGGGCGACCACCACCCGGTCGATATAGACGAACGAACCGTAACGCTCGCTGAACCAGCGGTAGTTGGGACTGTCGTAAGCCGCGCCCTCGCGAAACGCCAGGAGAAAGGCCGCCACGCTTCCGTCGCGCTGGATCACCCGGTGATAGGCCGCCCAGCCGTGCAGGCGCTCGACGCGCATCCCGTTCATCGGGCTGAGAAAGCTCTCGGAGTCTGCATTGAGCGCGGCGATCGACGGGAAGTCCGTCGGACGCGCGTTGCGGATCAGCGCTGTAATGGTCATGCCTGGAAGCCGTAGAGCCGCGCCGGATTGTCGACGAGGATCTTCTTCTGCTGCTCGGGCTGCGGCGCCATCTGCGCGAAAAGGTCGACCAGGTCGCCGTCGTTCGGCATGTGTCTGCCGACGTTGGGATGCGGCCAGTCGGTGCCCCAGAGAATGCGATCGGGCGCCGCCGCGATGAGCTTGCGGGCGAACGGCACCGCGTCGGTGAAGGGCGGCCCCATCGACGAGACGCGCTCCGCGCCGCACACCTTCACCCAGAACTTGTCGTGCTTCATCCATTCAAGCAGCACCTTGAACGGCTGCTGGTCGAGCCCATCCTTGGCGTTCACGCGGCCCATGTGGTCGATGACCATCGGCACCGGGATCTTCTTGAACAGGGCGTCGAACTCGACCAGGTCGGTCGCGTCCAGATGGAAGATGAGATGCCACCCCATCTCCTTCACGCGTCCCACGGTGCGCTGGAAAAACGCCATGTCGAGCCGGCCGCCGAGATGTCTTACGAAATTGAAGCGCACGCCGCGGATGCCGCCTTCGTGCATGCGCTGGAACTCGCGCTCGCCGTAGGTCTCATCGATGATCGCCGTGCCGCGGTACTTGCCCTTGGAGCGCGCGATGCCGTCGAGCGTGACGCGCATGTCGGCGCCGTGGCAGCTGGCGTGGACGATGACGGCGCGCTCGATGCCCAACGTTTTATGGAGTCTTTGTAAATTCTCGAACGGTGCATCCGGCGGCCAGTACGAGGCATCGGGCGCGTAAGGAAACTTCGCTGCCGGCCCGAAGATGTGGCAATGCGCATCGCAGGCGAGCGGCGGCGGCCGGAACTTCGGCGGCCGCGTGTTCGGGTCGGGTGCTGCGGTAGTCTTCAACTGGACGATTTTATAATCCGCCGATGAAATTCATCGCCACTTTCTTTTTCGCGGCGCTCGCATCGCTCGCGCACGCGCAGCCGTTTCCGCATCGCCCCGTGACGCTGATCGTGCCATTCTCGCCCGGCACCGGCATCGACATCCTCGCGCGCGTGATCGCTCCGAAACTCTCGGAGAAGTGGGCCCAGGCGGTCGTGGTGGAGAACAAGCCCGGCGCGAGCGGCAACATCGGCACCGACTTCGTCGCCAAGGCGCCGCCCGACGGCTATCAGGATCCTCGGCGTCACCGGCACGCAGCGCTCGCCGCAATTTCCCGAGGCGCCGACCTTTCGCGAGCAGGGCCTCGACTTCATGGACGATGTCGACGCCTGGTATGCGGTGATAGGCCCGGCCAGGCTCGCGCCCGAGCTCCTCGACCACGAGCACGCCTGAGGAACTCGCGGCGCTCATCAAGTCCGACGTGCCGCGCTGGGCGAAGGTGATCGCCGACGCGAAGATTACGGCCGATTGATCGGCTCGAGCACCAGGTGAATTAGCGCCAGCTGGCCTTTGCCGAGCGCCGCAAGACCACGCTCGAGCGCGGCTCGCACATCGCGCGGCCGCTCGACCTTCTCGCCGTAGCCGCCGAAGGCCTTGGCGAGCATCGCATAGTCCGGAATGGGCGTGATCGAGGTACCGGCGAACCTCTTCGTGCGCACCGCCCAGCCGTCCGGATATTCGCGCACCACGTCGTTCTTCTGCGAGAAGTAGCCGGCGTTGTCGAACAGCACGACCAGCATCGGCAGGTTGTGCTCCTGGCACGCGCCGAACGCAGCCGGCACGGCGTTGTAATAGAACGAGCCGTCGCCGATGGTGAGCACGACCGGCTTGTCGGGATGCGCGTTCTTCACGCCGAGCGCCGTGCCGAGCCCCATGCCGAGGCCGCCGTAGCTCGCCTCAAAGAACGCGCCGGGCTTCAGGCGATCGAGCAGCCGGCAGAGGTCGCCGCGATGCGAGATGGTCTCGTTCACCACCATCGCGTTTGCCGGCAGCACCTCGTTCAGCTCATGCGCCACCCAGGCCGCCGTGATGGTTGCGCCGTCAGCCGACGAACGCGCTTTGCTTGCCAGCTGAGCTTTTACCGCCGCCCAGCCATGTTGCGGCTGCCGCCGAGTGCCTTTGACTTTGGCGGCGAGCGCCTTGAGCGTGAGCTCGGCATCGCCCTGCAGCATGTAGTCGGCGCGAAAGCCCCAGAACGGCAGATGCGAATGCAGGGGATCCTCGCCGAGCACCGCTACTTTCGTGGCGCGCACGGCAGATGCCGGGTGCCAACCGGCGACCGCTTCGGCGAGCAGGATGAAATCCGCATCCTTCACGAGATCGTGTACCGGCTCGACCGCCACGCCCGCGTAGAGCGGATGGTCGCGAGGGAAGTTGATGTAGTCGCCATGCCAGCCGTCGAGCACCGGCGCGCCTAGAGTTTCGGCGAGCCGTACCAGTTCGTCCACGGCGCCGGTGTTGCGGCCGAGCTCCTCGGTAATGATCACGGGCTTCTTCGCCGCGCTCAGCGCCGCGGCGACTTCGGCGATCGCCTCTTCGTTCGCCACGGGGGTCGCCGGCATTGCGGCGACGGCGGGCGGCTCGGCGCTCATGGTTTCCATCAGCATCTCGGTCGGCACCGAGATGAATACCGGCCCTCGCGGCGCGCTCATCGCGAGCTGGCAGGCGCGCTGGATGGTGTGCGGCAGGATGTTCGCCGCGTTGAGGCCGAAGCTCCACTTCACCGTGTCCTGCACCAGACGTGCGGGGCCGCCCATGTCGGTCAGCACGCGCAGCCACTGGCGACCCGCCGGCGGCGCCGGCGGCTCGGCGAACGAGACCGACTCGCCCGCCATCACGACCATGGGGATGCGCTCGTGCAGCGCAGCGCGCAGCCCCATCGTGGCGTGGAGCGCGCCCACCGTGGTGTGGATCACGAGCGCCGGCAGCTTGCCGGTGGCCTTCGCGTAGCCGGTCGCCATGCCGATCGCCGTCTCCTCGTGGCGCGAGGAGATGTACTCGGGAACTTCGCCCGCGGCGTAAGGCTTCGCCAGCGCTTCCCACAGCGGCGCCCAGTCGGATCCCGGCGAAGCGAAGATGCGCTCGACGCCCATCGCGCGCAGCACGCGGAGGACGGCCTCCGCGCCGGTCATGCCGAGCTCGGTCGCCCGTTCGTTCATTGCACTCGCTTATTTCACCCTGGTGGCACCCTGCTGGGCGATGCTCAAGTCGGCGTGCTTCCTCACGTCGATCGTGTCCTTCACGAGGCCCAGCTTGTGCTGCAGGTCGATGTTCGCCTGCTCCTTGCGATCGTCCATCCCGCTCTTGCGCAGCATCGCGCGCAGGATGATGTCGACCGCGCTGCCGGCGACGTTGGTCGCCACCACCTTGCCCTTGAGATCCTCCACCGACTGGATCGGGCCGTCCTTCAGCACGAAGTACTCGTCGGTGTAGCAGCCCTCCACGCCATCCTGGAATTCATCGGCGATGACGCGCAGATCCGTCATGCCGGCGTTCTGCACGGCGATGGCGAACGAGGCGAAGGCCAGGTCGGCGATCTCGAGCTCGTTGTTGGCGAGCGCCGTGATCAACTGGGGTGTGCCCTGGAAATGCACCGCCTCGAAGGTGTAGCTCTTGTCCTGATGTCGCGCGAGCCCTTCCTTCTCGAAGAGGAGCGATGCCCAGTTCGCGACCGGCACGACGTACGCGACACGGATTTTCACCGGCTGCGCAGCCGCGCCTCCGGCGACCAGCGAAAACAGAACTGCAAGCACGAGCCTCATGGCCCTTCCCTCCAGTGTTTGATTTGGTTCTGATTTCATTCTAAACGGTCGCAGGCGCGGCGGACGCGGGATGCCCGGCGAGGAGCCGGCGACGCGCGAGCGCCATCAAGCGTACGAGCACATAGCCGGCGATGGCGATCTCGACGATGCCGGCGAAAACGCCGGGCGAGTCGGCGAAGCGCGATGCGGTGATCATCGCGCCGCCGAGGCCGATGCCGCCCATCTTCATCTCGGTGACGATGCACACGATGAGGGCGATGGGGAGCGATACCTGCAGGCCCGTCATGATCTGCGGCATCGGGAAGCCGACCGAGATCAGCGGATCGAGCAGCCAGCGCGCCACCCTGCTATAGACCATCCATGCCGCCACGATAGAGCGAAGGTCCGGTGTTTTTCCACAGGTCGCCTTCGCGCAGCAGGTTCCATCCCGCCTTGGCCACGTCCGGCAGCGAGGGCAGCAGGTCGCGCGACACCAGGCCGAACTGGACGATCGCTTCCCAGATGGTCGCCAGCAAAAGTAGCGGCAGGTATTTCACGAACGTGCGAATCCGTCGCCCCCGCGAAGGCGGGGGCCCAAGTTCGTCCTTAAGAAAACTTGGGTTCCCGCTCGCGCGGGAACGACAACACGCTGCAGCGATTCAGTCACTGTGCCTTGATGGCCTCGTCGCGCACGAGGTTCCAGATCTCGTCCACCTTCTCCGCGAACGCCGGTGAGCGGTAAAGGTGCGGATCGGCGCGGTCGAGCTCGACGTCGACGCTCGCCTTGCATGAGGCTGCGGGTCTGCGCATCGAGCGCACCGAAGGGCTCGTCCATCAGCAGCATCTTGGGATCGACCGCCAGCGTGCGCGCAAGCGCCGCGCGCTGCTTCATGCCGCCGGAGAGCTGCGATGGATAGCTGTCCTCGAAGCCCTTGAGGCCCACCATCTCGATATAGCTCTGCGCGCGCCGCTCCTGCTCCTCACGCGGCGATCCCAGCTTCTCGAGGCCATAACGCACATTCGCGCGCACGCTGCGCCAGGGGAAAAGCGCGAAGTGCTGGAACACGATGCCGCGGTCCGGGCCGGGACCCCGTTACCGGCGCGCCCTCGACCGCGATCTGCTTGACAGAATCTCCCTTGGAATCGACCATGAAGACGTCCTCAGCAATCGTATCAGGCCCCTTTTGATGTCCAAAAAAGCCGCCCTCGTCACCGGCGCCGCCACCGGCATCGGCAAAAGCGCCGCGCTCGCGCTCGCGCGCGCGGGCTACGACGTCGGCATCAACTACAGCTCGAGCGAGAAGGCGGCGCGCGAGACCGCCACCGAAGCGGCCAAGCTCGGCGTCAACACGCTGATCCTCAAGTGCGACGTGTCCGATGAGACGGGCGTGCGCGCCATGCTCAAGCAGGTGAAGGACAAGTTCGGCCGGCTCGACGTGCTCATCAACAATGCCGGCACCACCGCCTCGTTCAAGTTGAGAGACCTCGAGACCCTGTCGCTCGATGAGTGGGACCGCGTCTTCGCCGTCAATGTGCGCGGCCTGTTCCAGGTGACACGCGCCGCCGTCCCGCTGCTGCGCGAAGCGAAGGGCTGCGTGGTGAACACCGCCAGCATCGTCGGCCTGCGCCCCGGGCCGCAGCCCCTGCCCTATGCGGCGAGCAAGGCGGCGGTGGTGAACCTGACGAAGACGCTCGCCTGGAACCTCGGCCCCGACATCCGCGTCAACGCCGTCGCGCCCGGCTGGATGGAAGGCGACTGGATGAAGCGCATGCTGAAGGATCAGTACGAAGAGCTGATGGGCAAGCGCGCCAAGGCCACGCCGCTCAAGCGCGTCGTCACCGCCGATGACGTCGCCGAGACGATGATGAGCCTCATCCAGGGCAACCGCTTCGTCACCGGCGAAGTGATCGTGATCGACGGCGGCTACACCTCCTCGATGTGATGCTTCCCGGCGTCGTTCCCTTCCCGCCGGAATTCGCCCAGCGCTATCGCGCCGAGGGTTACTGGCAGGACAAGACGCTGGGGCAGGAATTCGCCGTGGTGTTCAAGAAGTATGCGGACCGCCTGGCGCTGGTCGATGGCGAGCGCGAGTTCACCTACGCCGACATCGATCGCCTCACCGACAACCTGGCGCTCAACCTGCTCGAGCTGGGACTCGAGCCGCTCGACCGCGTGGTGCCGACGCTGCCCAACATCGCCGAGTTCGTGCTGCTCTACTTCGCGCTGCAGAAGATCGGCGCCATCCCGATCGCGGCGCTGGTCACGCACCGCTACGCCGAGATCGGCCAGTTCGTGCAGCTCTCGGGCGCGACGACCTGCGTCTATCCCGAGCGACAGGGCGACTTCGAATTCGAGCCGATGATCCAGCGCATCCGCGGCGAGAGCTCGACGCTCAGGCACTGCATCGCGCTGCCGCAATTGAAGGACTTGATCCAGCGGCCGGCAAGGCTTCCCAAGAGGAAATTGGGTGAAGTGCGCGTGGCGCCGACCGATCCGTGCGTCTTCCAGCTCTCGGGCGGCACCACCGGCATCCCGAAGCTGATCCCGCGCACGCACAACGACTACGCCTACAACTCCAAGACCGCGGCGCCCGTGTGCGGCGTCACAAGCGACTCCGTCCTGCTGCTCGTGCTGCCGATCGCGCACAACCTGCCGCTCGCCTGTCCCGGCATCCAGGGCTACTTCTTCCAGGGCGGCAAAGTGGTCCTCTCGCCGACGACGAAGCCGGAGGAGATGTTCAAGCTGATCGAGCGCCACAAGGTGACGCACCTCAAGGTGGTGCCCGCGCTCCTCATCCGGCTGATCAACGACCCCTCCATCGGCCGTTTTGATTTGAGCTCGGTCAGAATCATTCAGAGCGGCGGCCAGCGCATGCAGCCCGAGGTGCGGCTGAAGACGCACCAGCTGATCCCGAGCTCGTTCGTGCAGGAGAACTTCGGCATGTCGGAAGGGATGCTGTTCTTCGTGCGCCTCGACGATCCGCGGGAGGTGAAGCTCGAGACCTGCGGCCGGCCGATCTGCGCGCACGACGAAGTGCTATTGCTCGACGACGACGATCGGCCCGTTGCGGAGGGCGAAGTCGGCGAGCTGACCTGCCGCGGGCCCTACACGCTGCGCGGCTACTTCGGCGTACCCGAGTACAACGCAAGACAATTCACGCGCGATGGGTTCTATCGCTCGGGTGATCTGATGCGCAAGCACCCGTCGGGCAACTACGTCGTCGAGGGCCGCAAGAAGGACCTCATCAACCGCGGCGGCGAGAAGATCAGCGCCGAGGAGATCGAGAACCTGATCCTTTCGCACCCCGCGGTGCAGAACGTCGCGTGCGTGCCGGTGCCGGATCCGAACCTCGGCGAGAAGATGTGCGCCTGCCTGGTTCTCAAACGCAATCAGCGACTCGAATTCCAGGAACTGGTTGAATTCCTGAAGACCAAGGAGATCGCGAAGTTCAAGCTGCCCGAGCGCATGCTGGTGGTCGACGATTTCCCGGTCTCCACCTTCGGCAAGGTTTCGAAGAAGCAGCTATCGGAGATGGCCACCAAGCATGCGCATCGTTGATCTGCACTGCTATCCCGGCACGAAGGAGTGGATCGCGTGCCAGGGACCGTACGTCGAGGCGCTCGCCAAGTACTGGAAGCGCGAGTGGGTCGGCAAGCCCGAAGACGAGGTGCTGAAGGAGTTCACCGACGCCGGCGTCGAGGCCTGCCTCGTCGCGCTGGACCTGGAGAGCACGATCGGCACCAAGCCGGTCGGCAACGACTACGTGCACGCGATGTGGCGGCGCCATCCGCAGCGCATCATCCAGTGCTGGGGCGCGCTCGATCCGCTGAAGAAGGGCGTGGTGCAGGAAGCGCGCAAGGCGGTGAAGCAGTACGGCTTCCTCGGCTTCCACTTCCACCCGATCATGCAGCACTTCGCGGTGGATGATCCGCGCGCCCGTGCGATGTTCGAGGAAATTTCTTCCTTGAATGCGGCAGTCATGATCGACGTCGGCACCACCGGCATGGGCGCGGGCATGCCGGGCGGACACGGCGCGATCATCCGCCACGCGCACCCGGCGTCGATCGACAAGCTGGCGGCGGATTTTCCCAGGCTGAAGATCGTGATGGCGCATCCGGGCTGGCCGTGGGTCGAGGAGACCTCCGCGGTGGCGTTGCACAAGGGCAACGTCTACTGGGAGATGTCGGGCTGGGCGCCGAAGTATTTCCCGGGCAACCTGAAGGTCGACATGCGCGGCCGCCTGCAGGACAAGATCATGTTCGGCAGCGACTATCCGAGCATGCCCTACGCGCGCATCCTCAAGGAATGGCAGGAGCTCGGCTACACGGACGCCGTGATGGAAAAGATCATGCACGGCAACGCCGAGCGCATCCTCGGCCTCTAGATCACGGGCAGATGTAGCCCGGCGCGCTCGGGTTCGGGAAGCAGCCCACCGACTGCGGCAGGAAGTGCTTGGGCAGCCACAGCACCACGTCCGGGAAGTAGATGCAGAAGGCGATGGCGGCGAAGAACACGACGTAGATCGGCAGCGAGTCGATCATCGCCCGCGCGAAGCGCACGCCGGTGAACTTCGCTGCCATCAGCAGCGCAAGGCCGTAAGGCGGCGTGATCAGGCCGAAGGCGAGCGTGGTGATGATCACCACGCCCATGTGCACCGGCTTGATGTCGGCGCTCTGCGTGAGGTCGTTGATGATCGGCATGAAGATGATGATCGCCGGGATGGCGTCGATGAAGTCGCCGACGATCACGAAGAGCACCACCAGCATCAGCATGATCATCTGCGGGTCGTTGCCCGCCATCGCCTGCAGCCACCCCGACACCACCGCCGGCCCGCGCAGGTAGGCGAGCATCCAGCCGAAGGCCGATGATGCCGCGATGGTGATGAGCGGGATCGAGTAAAGCAGCCCGGTGTGCGCGAGCTCGCGCGGCAGCTCGCGAAAGTAGCCGCGGTTGAGGAGCGGGATGACCACCAGCAGGATGTAGAGCACGGCGACCACGCCCGCCTCGGTCGGCGTGAAGTAGCCGCTGAGGATGCCGCCCATGATGATCACCGGAATGACGAGCGGCAGGGCGGCGCCGCGCAGCGCGGCGCCGAACTCGGGCAGCGTCGCCCGCCGGCGGCGCACCCCGCTCGGGCCGAAGAAATAGCTGTAGATCATGAGCCCGATGCCGACCAGCACGCCGGGCACCACGCCGCCGAGGAACAGGCCGCCGATCGAGACGTTGCCGGTCGCCCCGTAGACGATCGCCATGATGCTCGGCGGAATCAGGTTCGCCATCGTCGAGGCCGAGGCGATCAGCGCCGCGATGAAGCCCGCGCCATAGCCCTCGCGCTTCATCTCCGGCCCGAGCGTGCGCGAGAGCACCGCAACGTCGGCCGCCGAGGAGCCCGAGATGCCGGCGAAGAACATGCTGAAGAGCGTCACTACCTGGGCGAGCCCGCCGCGCATATGGCCGATCATCGCCTGCGACAGCACGATCATCCGGGTGGTGACGTTCGCGGCGGTCATCAGCTCGCCGACCATGAGGAAGAACGGCACCGCGAGCAGCGCCTCGACGTCGATGCCGTTGAAGAGCTGCCCCATGATCGAAGCGAGCCCGACCGGCGTGAACGCGGCGGTGACGATGACGCCGGCGATGAGGGCGAAAGCCACCGGCACGCCGAGGTAGCCGAGGAAGAGGAACAGGAACGCCATCAGGACGATGAGCAGCCCGTTCGTCATTCCTGGTCCTCGAAGCCGTGCTGCCAGCCGTTCACCAGCTGCTCGACCGTGAAGAGCGCGACCAGCACGCCGCAGAGCGGGACGGCGGCGTAGAAGCTCGCGAGCGGCGTCATCGAGGGCATGCGGAAGGTGTGGAAGCCGCTCAGGAAATTGATGAAGCCGAAGTACGCCATGCAGCCGGCGACCGCCAGCACGACCAGCCGGCTGAAGGTCTCGATCGCCATTCGCTTGCCGCCGCTCATCGATTCGGCGATCAGGGCGAGGTACAGGTGGTCATTGCGCCGCGTGGCCGCCGCGGTGCCGGCGAATACGCCGTAGACGAAGCAGGTCATGGTGACCTCCTGCAGCCAGAGCCACGGCGTGCCGAGCGCGCGCGTGACGATGTCGCACACCACGGTCACGGTAAATCCGCTGAGGGCGATGCCGCACAGCACCATCAGGGCGCGCTCGACGACATCGAGCGCGCGCCATTTCAGCCGGCGCCGGGCCTCCAGGACGAGGGCGATGGCGCCCCCGTTACTTCACGGCGCGAACCAGCCCGAGCACCTTGACGGCGTTCGGCCCGAGGTCTTTGGCGATCTTGTCCTGCATCGGCGCGGCGATGCGTTCGAACCCCGCCTTGTCCACCTTGTCGACGATCTTCACGCCCATCTTCTGCAGCTTGGCGCGCGACTCGCGCTCGAGCTCGAACGCCTTCTTCGGCTCCTGCGCATTCATCTCGTCCGCCGCGGCCTGCACCCACTTCTTCCCTTCGGCCGAGAGGCCCGACCACAGCTTGTCGCTGACGAAGAGCACGGAATGGTTCGCCTCGTGCTCGGTGACCGACATGACCGGCGCCACCTCGTAGTGCTTGTTGAGCAGGTAGACGGTGTAGCCGTTCTCGGCGCAGTCGACCACGCCGGTCTGCAGCGAGGTGTAGACCTCGCCGAAGGGCATGTGCACCACCTGCGCGCCGTAGGCCGGGAACAGCGCATCCTCGGTGGCGGTCGCCTGCACGCGCACCTTGACGTTCTTGATGGCCGCGACGCTCGGAATTTCCTTCTTGCAGTACAGGTTGCGCAGACCCTGGCTGCCGAGGGTCAGCATGTGCGCGCCCTTCACCTTCGCGGCGTAGAGCTCGCGCATCGCGGCAAGGACTGCGGGATCGGTCAGCACCTTCACCGCGTGCTCCGGGCCGCGGAAGATGAAGTGCACGGAGAACACGCCCGCTTCGGGCTGGATGGTGGCCGAGTTGGCGATCGCGACCAGGGTGAAATCGATGTCGCCGGTCTGCACCTTCTGGATCGCCTGCGGCTCCTGGCCGAGCTGCGCGCCCGGGTACTGGTTGATCTTCATCGCGCCCTTGGACAGCGCCTCGAGCTTTTGCGCGAAGACATCGGCGCCGAAGCCGTACGCGGTGGCGTGCGGCTGGTCGTAAGCGAAGGAAAACTCGCGTTGCTGCGCCGCGGCGCTCACGGCGACGACGAGACCGGCGGCGAGCGCGGCCAGCTGGATGCGACGGAACATTACGGGATCCTCCGCCCTGTAGTGGTCGGGTAGTAGGCCCTAAAGCCGGCCGGCTTGTCCAGCCACGGGCAAAATATAGTCATGCTCAAAATCGCTTTTGCGGCGCTCGCCCTGATCTGCGCGCTCGCGCACGCCGAGGTGTACCCATCGAAGCCGGTGCGGCTGGTGATTCCCTTCCCGCCCGGCGGGCCGGCCGACATCATCGGCCGCACCGTCGGCGCGAAGCTCGGCGACGCGCTCGGCCAGCCGTTCGTCATCGACAGTCGCGGCGGCGGCAACGGCAACATCGGCGCGGAAGCGGTGGCACGTGCGCCGGCGGACGGCTACACGCTGCTGCTGGTACCTTCGGCGCTCGCCGCGAATCGCGCGCTGTACGCCAGCCTGACGTATAGCCTGGACAAGGACTTCACCGGGGTGGCGGGTCTCGCCGTTTTCCCGCTGCTGCTGGTGACGCACCCTTCGGTGCCGGCGAAGAGCGTGCGCGAGCTGATCGCGCTCGCCAAGGAGAAGCCCGGCGCGCTGAACTACGCCTCGGCCGGCTCGGGCGGCGGCGCGCATCTCGCGGCGGAGACCTTCCGCAGGGCGACCGGGATCGACGTGGTGCACGTGCCGTACAAAGGAACCGGCCCGGCGGTCGCCGGCATCCTCGGCGGGCAGGTGTCGTTCATGTTCGCCAGCATTCCTTCGGTGATCGGCCAGGTGCCCACGAAGCTCAACGCGCTCGCCGTGTCGAGCGCGCGCCGCTCCGCCGCGCTGCCGTCCGTGCCGACGGTGAGCGAGGCCGGCGTGCCGGGCTACGAGCTCGTCTCGTGGTTCGGCCTCGCCGCGCCGGCGGGGACGCCGCCCGGAGTGATCAACGCCCTGAGCGCGCAAATCGGCCGGGTACTCGCCGACGGCGACTTCCTCGAGCGGCTGAAGGCCACGGGCGGCGATCCGCTGCCGATGGGCGCGGCCGAGTTCCACGCCTTCCTCGGCGCCGAGATCGCGCGCTGGAGCCGCATCATCCGCGAGACCGGCGCCAAGCTCGACTAAGATTCAGCGTTGTGGGAACCATTACGGTTACGCCGCTCACGCCCCATGTCGGCGCCGAGATCGGCAACGTCGATCTGACGCGCCCGCTCACCGGCGAGCAGGTGAACGACATCAAGAACGCGCTCGCCGGGCACGGCGTGATCTTCTTCCGCGAGCAGGCGATCGACCTCGAGATGCACCGGCGCTTCGCGATGTACTTCGGCGAGCTGCACGTCCACGTCGGCGGCGAAGGCACGGCGTCCAAGCCCGACGAGAAATATCCCGAGGCGCGGCGCCAGCACTTCGACGCCAACTCGAAGCGCGTCTCGGGCGAGGTCTGGCACACCGACCAGTCCTGCGCCGCGATCCCGCCGATGGCGAGCATCCTGCACCAGCGCATCATCCCGCCCGCCGGCGGCGGCGACACGCTCTTTGCCAGCATGTACGCCGCCTACGACGCGCTCTCGCCGCGCATGAAGACCTACCTCGCCGGCCTCAAGGCAACGCACGACGGCGCGAAGCTCTTCGACAAGGGCACGAAGACCGTCTATCCCGTGAGCTCGCACCCGATCGTCGCCGTGCATCCCTGGACCGGCAGGAAGCTCCTCTACGTGAACCGCGGCCAGACCGTGCAGATCGACGAGCTGCCGCCCGAGGAGAGCGCGGCGATCCTCGAATTCCTGTTCGAGCACATCGAGTGCCCGGAATGGCAGATGCGCTTCCACTGGCGCGAGAACTCGATCGCATTCTGGGACAACCGCTGCACCCAGCACCGCGCCATCTGGGACTACTGGCCGAATGTGCGCTCCGGCTACCGCGTGCAGATCAAGGGCACGCAGCCGCCGGTGCCGGCCACCAACTGAGACCGCCATGAAACTGCAAAGCGTGGAGCTGCGTGTCGCCGACGTTGCCAAGACGTCGGAGTTCTTCGAGAAGGTGTGGCGGCTTACGCCGCTAGGGAATGGCAAGCTGCGCGGCACCGCGGGCCTGCCGTACATCATCGGGCTGGAAGAAGGCACACCCTGCATCCGCAGCATCACCTTCTGCGGCTCCCGCGCAGATGTCGGAGCCGAGCACGAGGTGAAGGGGCTGGAGGGCGAGACCTACCGTTTCGTGTACGAAGCGGCGGTCGCGCCGCTGCCGGCGGACAAGGATCGGCCGATCGAGCTCTCGCACGTCGTGCTCAACTCCAGGGATGCCGAAGCCGCCGAGCGCTTCGCGATCGAGAAGCTCGGCTTCAAGCTCTCCGACCGCACCCGCCACATGCACTTCGTGCGCTGCAATAGCGTGCATCACTGCATCGCTTATGCGCGCGCCGGCACCTCGTCGCTCAACCACATCGCGTTCGACATGCAGGGCATCGACTCGGTGATGCGCGGCATCGGCCGCATGCGCGACGCGGGCTTCGCGCCGGTGTGGGGACCGGGACGTCACGGCCCCGGCAACAACGTCTTCGGCTACTTCATCGGGCCGCACGGCGGCGTCGTCGAATACACGGCGGAAGTGCAGCGCATCGGCGAGGACTACGAGGTCGGCAAGCCCGAGGACTGGGGCTGGCCGCCGGGCCGCACCGACCAGTGGGGCGTGTCGAACCGCGACAACGAGCGCATCGCCGCCGCCGAGCGCAACTACCCCTGGGAGTAGATGCGCGACTACTGGCTCTCGAAGCTTTTCTTCGACCTGCAATCGCCGGCCGCGGCGGCCGAGTTCCGCGCCGATCGGCGAGCCGTTCTCTCTAGATACCCGCTTGAAGAGCGCGTCAAGCAAGCAATCGCCGAGCACGACGTGCCGTTCCTCGCCGCGCGCACGAACCCGTATCTCCTGCGCTACTACTTCTTCGCCGCCGGGATGAAGGACGACGAGTTCGTGCGGAAGCTGAATGGCTAGCCTGGTCGGCGCGTTCGCCGCGAGCCACGGCCCGCTCATCATCCGCGAATGGGAGCGCGTGCCGGCAGAGCAGAAGAAGCGCATGTCCGCCGCCTACCAGGAGCTCGGGCGCCGGCTGATGGCGGCAAGACCGGACGTGCTGATCGTGGTCTCGCCCGATCACTGGTCGAACTTCTTCCTCGATAACTATCCCGCGGTGTGCATCGGCGTCGGCGAAGCGAGCGACGGCCCGCCCGAGCCGTGGATGAAGGACTTCCCGCATCGCACCCTCCCCGGGCATCCGGGCCTCGCGCACCACATCGCCGATCAGGCCATGCGCGAAGGATTCGAGCCCGCGATGTCGCATCACCTCAAGCTCGACCACGGCTCCTGCATTCCGCTCTGGCGAATGGAACTCGACCGGCTGCCGAAGATCGTGCCGCTCCTCGTCAACAGTATCGAGCCGCCGATGCCGTCGCTCGCGCACTGCTACGAGTGGGGTTCGCTTCTCCGGAAAGCGATCGAAAGCTATGGCGAGCCGCTGCGCGTCGCGATCCTCGGCACCGGCGGCCTGTCGCATTCGATCGGCGAGAAGACGATGGGCACGATCTACGAGGACTTCGACCAGGAGACGATTCGGCTGTTTGGTTCTTCGGAAAAATCACTCCTGGAATTCCTCGAGGCGAAGCTGCCCACGCACGGCAACGGCTCGGAGGAAGTGCGCAACTGGCTGGTCGCGCACGGCGCCGCCCGCGGCCGCGGCTTCGAGCTGGTGGACTACCTGCCGGTGCCGACGGTCCTCGTCGGCTGCGGCTTTGCGTCCTGGAGGATCTAGGGAAAAGGGGTCAGAGCAATTTTCCGAGAATAGTTGTTACAGGAAAATTGCTCTGACCCCTTTTCGTCTTACTCGGGCTCGATGTGGGCGATCTTCGCCTGCTCGCCGTAGGCCTTCAGCTCCGCCTGCACGAACTTCCTGAAGTCGCCGGGCGAGTCGGCGACGGGCACCGCGCCCAGCTTGTCGAGCCGGTCGCGCACGCCGGGATCCTGCATCGCTTTCGCCACTTCGCGCCAGAGCTTGTCGACGATCTCCGGCGGCGTGCCGGCCGGCGCGAACATGGCGAACCAGCCGCCGTCGTGCTGGTACGGGATGCCGAGCTCTTTCATCGTCGGTACCTCGGGCGCCGACGGGTGGCGCTTCTCGCCCGTGAAGGCGAGCACGCGCACCTTGCCCGACTTGTAGTGACTCATGAGCGGCGGCGGCGAGGCGAACATCGCCTGCACTTCGCCCGCTGCAAGCGCCGCGGTCGCAGGGCCGCCGCCCTTGTACGGGATGTGCGTCATCTTGATGCCGGTCTTGACGTCGAACACCTCCATCGCGAGGTGCCAGGTGTTGCCGACGCCGGGCGTGCTGTAGGCGAGGTGCACGCCGGGCTGCTTTGCGTAATCGAGGAATTCCTTCATCGACTTCGCCGGCAAGGCGTTGGCCACCGCGAAGAAGAGGCCGCCGTTCGTCACCAGGTTCGTCACGGGGACGAAATCGTTCTCCGTGTCGTACGGCATGCTCTTGTGCACATACGGATTGATGACGAAGCCCGAGGAGTAGACGAGGAGCGTGTAGCCGTCGGGCGCCGCCCTCGCCACGGTAGTCGCGCCGACCATGCCGTTCGCGCCCGGCTGGTTCTCCACGACGAACGGTTGCCCGAGCTGCTGCTGGAGCTGCGCCGCGACGACGCGCGCGACGATGTCCGGCCCGCCGGTCGCCGCGGCGACGACGACGCGCACCGGGCGGTTTGGATAGTTCTGGGCGAGCGCCGCGCTCGCCACGGTCAATGCGGCAAGCGCCGCGGCCCAGGTTCTTGCTTTCATAGACTCCTCCTCTGCTCCGGCTGCTCGAGGTAAGGCGCCGGCGTCCCCTTGGGAATTATGCCGCTCGGGTTCACCTTCTTCACCGACCAGTAGCCGACCACGTAGTAGCGCGGCTTGACCGTCGCCGCAATGCCCGGCACGCCGTACAGGTCGCGAAGATAGCGGCTCAGGTTGGGGAAATCGGCGATGCGCTGGCGATTGCAGCGGAAGATCGAGAAATACGCCACGTCGAAGCGCACCAGCGTCGGAAACAGCCGCCAGTCCGCCTCCGTTGGCCGCTCGCCCAGCAGATATCGATTCTTTGATAAGCGCATTTCAAGCTCGTCGAGCGCCGCGAAGAGTGCATCGTAGGCCGCGTTGTAGGCCTCCTGCGATTTCGCGAAGCCGCAGCGATAAACGCCGTTGTTGATCTTCTGGTAGACAAACTCGTTGGTGCGATCGATGTCCGCCCGCAACGCCGCCGGGTAGTAGTCGGTGTCGTCGCCCGCGATGCCCTTGAACTCGCTGTTCAGCATGCGGATGATTTCGGACGACTCGTTGTTGACGATGCGCCGCGTCTTGCGGTCCCACAGCGTCGGCACCGTCACCTTGCCGGTGTAGCGCGGGCTCGCCGCGGCGTAGGCCTGGTGCAGGAAGCGGAAGCCGTTCACCTCGTCGGGTGTGCAATCCGGAAATTCCGCATTGCGCTCGAAGGTCCAGCCCTGCTCGCGCAGTCCCGGGATCGAATAGGCGACGGTGAAGGCGCGCTCGAGCTTCTTCAGCGCGAGAAAAATCAGCACGCGGTGCGCCCACGGGCAGTTCCACGCCGCGTAGAGGTGGTAGCGCCCGGCTTCCGCCTTGTAGCCCGAGGCGCCGTCGGCGGTGATGCGGTCGCGGAAGGCGCTGTCGATGCGCGCGAACTCGCCGCGCGCGCTCGTCTCCTGCGGCAGCTCCTCCTCGCGCCAGTGGCCGTCGATCAGGACGCCCATACGATTTTCTCGACTTTCGGCCAGGGATCGGGCTCGAGCTTCTCGAACGGCGCCTTGTCCTCGGGCCGCATGCGATCGAGCAGCTCCTTCTTCACCGACGTCCGCTCGCGCATGCGCTCGTACCACGCCTCGATGCGCGGAAACTTGTGCCACACCTTGCGCAGCTTCAGGAGATCCAGCCGCAGGGTGTAGGGGATCACCGCCGCATCGGCGAGCGAGAAATGCCCGCCGGCGAGCCAGCTCCCTTCCTGCAGCGCGGCGTCCATCATCTTCAGGAGCTTCTCGTGGTGGCCGAGCGCGTCCTTGACGTACCTGGAATCCAGGCCGTTGAGCGCGACGTCGCGCTTGTACTCCGTGCGCTGCTTGCTCGGCGACTTCGCGAGCCGCTGCTCGATCTGCTCGCCGCTCAGCCCGGCGAACCACGGCCGGAACGCGGTGGCGAAGGTGAGGATCGTGCACGAGTTGTGCACGTACTCGTCGATCAGCTTGTTGAACTGCCGCACCCGCGCGCGCTGGTGCGCATCCGCCGGCATGAGCGAAGGCGGATTGGGAAAGGCCTCGTCGATGTAGTAGAGGATCACCGAGGACTCGATCACCGGCCGGCCATCGTGGACGAGCGTCGGCACCACGCCGTTGGGATTCAGCTTCATGTAGTTCTCGTCGAACTGGTCGCCGCGCAGGGTCATCAGGTGCTCGCGGTACTCCAATCCCTTCTCGGCGAGCGCGATGCGCACCTTCTGCGCGCAGACGGAATTGACGCTGTGGTAGAGCTCAAGCATTCGTGATGTTCTCCGCGGTGAGGGGCAGATGGCGCACCCGTACGCCGAGGGCGTCGTAGAGCGCGTTGGCGATGGCGGCGACCGTCGGGCCCATGGTGCACTCGCCAGCGCCGAGCGATGGGTTTTGATTTTTTACTATGTGAACCTCGACCGGCGGCGCCCCCGAGAATCGCAGGATCGGATAGTCCTCCCACGTCGCCGCGCCGGGCCGCCAGGCTTCCTTCAGCGCCCAGCTCGTCGCCTGCACGCAGCCGCCTTCGATCTGGTTCGCGACGCCGTCGGGATTGACCGGCAAGCCGACGTCCACCGCCGCCACGAGCCGCGTGACGCGCAGCTCGGCGCCGCTTGCTTCAACCTCGGCCACGACGGCGCAGTAGGCACCGATGTTCTTGTAGCGCGCGTAGGCGAGACCTCTGCCCTTACCTTCCCCTCGTTTCCAAGCCGCCCAGTTCGATTTTCTTACGACTTCCTCAATGACCGCACGTCCTCGTGGATCCTTGAGATGGCGCAGGCGGAATTCCACCGGGTCGGCCTTCGCCGCGGCGGCGAGCTCGTCCATGAAGGACTCGATGCCGAAGACGTTGCCGAAGGCACCGAGCGAGCGCAAAGAGGAGCCGGCGACGGGCGCTTCGCGCACGTAGTGATGCATCACCAGCAGGTCCGGAAATTCGTAGCCCGGGATCGCGTTGCGCTGCGCGCCGCCCGAAGGCAGCGGCGGATCGATCGACGGCGCGCGCTCGAAGGGCTGCGCGAGCTCGCCGGCGGCGATCAGCACCGGCTTGCCGGCGCGGCCGGGACGGTGCGTGTGGCCGTTGCTCCAGAGATCGTGGCGCCAGGAAACGACGTTGCCCTCGGCATCGAGCGATGCCTCGAGCGCAACGGCCATCGCCGGGCCATAGGGTTCCCAGGCGAACTCGTCCTCGCGCGTCCACTGCAGGCGCACCGGACGGCCGCTCGTGTGCTGGGCGATGAGCGCGGCGTCGAGCCCGACGTCGTCGGCGCCGTTGTGGCCGTAGCAGCCGGCGCCTTCGGCGTGGTGCACGATCACCCGCTCCTCGCGCATGCGCAGCACCATCGCGATCTCCTGCCGCAGGCCGAAGATGCCTTGCGTATGCGACCACACCTCGATGCTGTCGCCCTTCTTGCGCGCCAGCGCGCACGAGGGGCCGATCGAGGCGTGGCAGATGAAGGGCTTGTGGTACTCGGCCCGCAGGCGCTTCACGCCGCGTGCTTTCGCCGCCGGATCCGCCTTTTCCTTGCTGACGTTGTTCTCGGTGGCGTGTGTCTTCAGCCAGGCATGGATGTCCTGCGGCATTGCGGGCCCATCGCTCCACACCGCCTTGGCGCGCAGCTTCTTTGCCGCCTCGATCGCCTCTTCCTCGCGCTCTGCGACGACGGCGGCAAAGCTGCCATCGCGGATGAGTCCCGCTTGATCGGGAATCGAGACGAGCTTCGCGAAAGGACGCGGCGGACGCAGGATCCGCGCGTGCAGCATGCCGGGCAGCACCATGTCGTGCACATAGCTCGCGCGTCCGGCGATCTTCGCTGGCAGCTCGAGGCGCGGCACGTTCGTGCCGACGACGCGGTACTCGGCGGGCGATCGCTCGGGCGCATCGGCCGGGATATCGCTCGCGACTTCGAGATCCCAGTAGGACGTCTTACCCGACTTTTTCAGCAGCGCGCGCAGCTCGGCGCACGCCTTGCGCAGCCCCTTGCCGCCGTCCTGGATCGAAAGGCTGCCCGAGGTCACGCCCTCGTCGGGGCTATAGGCGGTGCTCGACGGCAGTATTTTTACCTTCTGGAGGTCGACACCCAGTTCATCGGCGGCAATCTGCGCCAATGCCGTGCTGATCCCCTGCCCGAGGTCGACCTTGCCGGTGGCGATGCTCACCGTGCCGTCGCGCTCGAAGTGCACGCGCTGCGTCAGGCGGCGCGCATCGGAAAGCGGCAGCGGACCGTCGACGGGCTTATTCATGGCCCGTCGAACGATTAGTGCTGCCTAGTGCGTTTCGTCCGCCACGATGTCGAGAGCGTCGAAGAACACCTGCGGCGGGAGGGGTTTCTCGCCTGCAAGATAGGCCTCCAAGTCGTGCATTTCCACGCTGAGGGCCGCCGCCAACCGTTCCTTGGTCACGACAATTTCCAAGGCACGCTGCACCGTCCGCTGGTGTGCTCCGTCCATAGGGGATAGCGCCCGCAAGAATCGCGCTTGCCCTCATGCCATCGTCTTATTCATGGGCTGCGCACATCACGGCCCGCATCACAGCCTTTATCACCCGGTTGTGCGAGCCGCAGCGGCACAGGTGATTGTCGAGCGCCTGGCGCACTTCGGTTTCCGTAGGTGAACTATTCGTAGAAAGCAAAGCGGCGGCAGCCACGGCAATGCCGCTCATGCAATAGCCGCATTGCGCGGCCTGCTCGGCGATGAGTGCCTTCTGCACGGGATGGAGCTCGCCATTAGGGCCCAAACCTTCGACGGTGGTGATCTCCTTGCCCTCGACCGACCAGATCGGCAGGTCGCACGAGGCGATGGGACGTCCGTCGACGAGCACGAAGCAGGCGCCGCACTGGCCGCTGCCGCAGCCGAAGCGGCTGCCGACGAGTCCGAAGTCGTTGCGCAGCACATAGAGGAGCGGCGTGGCGCGGTGCGCGCCGGTCTTTCTCTTCTCGCCGTTGACCGTGAGCTCAAGCACGGCCGAGCAGCCTCTGCGCGTTGTCGCGCTCGATGGCGCGCACATCGGCGGCGGCGAAGCCGTAGCTCGTCACGCCGGCGATTTCCTCGGCCGCGCGCCGGAACGGGAAGTCGGTGCCGAGCACGACCTGCGAGACCGGCGCGAGCTTCATCAGCGCTGCCAGTGCGCCGGCGTGGTTCGCTTGCGCGGTGTCGTAGTAGAACTTGCGCAGCTCGTGCACCACGCCATTGGGCAGCTTCGACTTGTCCTTCAGGTTCGCCTCGGCGACGGTGAAGCGGCTGAGCAGGAATGGCACCGTGCCGCCGCCATGCGAGAAGATCCACCGGATATTCGGATAACGCACCGCCGTCCCGCTGAAGAGGAGGCTCGCCATGGTGCGCGAAGTGTCGGTCGCGTACTCGAGGGTCGAAGAAGACACGTCGTCCTTCACGTCGCGGCAGCACGCCCCCTGGATCGGATGCGTGTACACCACGGCCTTGCGGCGATCGAGCTCCCGCCATACCGGCGCGAAGGCGGCGTCGCCGAGGTAGCGCCCGTCGTAGTTCGTGACCAGGGCGATGCCGTCGGCCTTCAGCGTGCCATAGGCGTACTCGATCTCCCTGAGACTACCCTCGGGATCAGGCAGCGGAATCGAGGCGAAAAGACCGAAGCGTCCCGGATGGTCGTGCACCAGACGCGCGCCGTAGTCGTTGGCGATGCGCGAAAGACGTCGCGCTTCCGCGGCGTCGCCGAACCAAGGCCCCGGATTCACGAGCGAGAGCATCGCGGTGGCGATGCCAGCCCCGTCCAGTTCATCGAGGGAGCGCTGTGGCGACCATTCCGGCACGCGGGTCTCGCGCCTCGCGGCGATTACGTTCACGTACTCCGGCGGCAGGATGTGGTGGTGCACGTCGATGCGCTGCGCGCGCGTCGGCGCCTGCGCCCACGTTGGAAAGGTGCCTAGGGCCGCGAGAGCGGCGACGAATTCGCGTCGGTCCATTGATTAGAGCCTGAGGAGGCGCTGCGCGTTGCCGAAGTAGATCTTACGCTTGTCGCCTTCGGGCAGATTCAACGCTTCGATCGAGCGGATGCCCTCGCGGATGAACATCGGGCCGCCCTCGGGATCGAACGGGCAGTCGCTCGCGAACACGACCTTGTCGACGCCGAAGAAGGCGATGCCGCAGGCAAGCGGCGCGGCCGCGCCGCCGAGCACCGTGTCACCGTAGAACATCTTGAAGTACTCGATGGGCGGTTTGCTCAATCGCTTGAGAACCTCGGCCTCCTCGCCATCGGCCGATCGCGAGCCGAGCTGCGCCCAGAGCGTCTCGGCGCGGCCGGCGAAGTAGGGAATCATGCCGCCGCAGTGGTGCGTGATGATGCGCAGCTTCGGCAGCTTTTCCAGCAAGCCCGAAAACACCATGCGTGCCATGGCGACGCTGGTCTCGAACGGCCAGCCGAGCACCTGCCAGATCTCGTATTGCGACTTCGGCTCGCCCGGATAATCCGCGCGCGACGCCGGGCGCGCCGGATGCATCCAGATCGGCCGGTCGTGGTGGTTCGCCATGCGCTCGAACACCGGGAAGTATTCCGGCGCGTCGAGCGGCTTGCCTGCCACGCTGGTGATGATCTGGATGCCCTTCGCGCCGAGGTGGTCGATCGCGCGGTCCATCTCATCCAGCGCCGCCTTGGGGTTGTTCATCGGCACGGAGGCGACAAAGGCTGGAAATTCCTTCGGGTACTTCCTGCACATCTCGGCCATGCCGTCGTTCGCGACCCGTGCGTACTCGGGCGACTTCGAGCTATCGCCCAGCAGCTCCGGGCTCGGCAGGCCGAGCGTCAGGACCTGCTGCACGTCGGGAAATTTCTCCCGCAGCATGGCGACGCGATGCTCGATGTCCCACAGCATGCGCAGGTTCGACATGCGCTTCACCATGCCAGCCTCCTTCGAGTGGGTTTTCACCAGCTCGAGGTACGCCATCGGCATGACGTGGTTAAAGATGTCGATCTTCATGGGCGGATTGTATTGTCAACGCCGACCACTCGATGCGCGTTGGATCGCACAAGCGAGGGGACGCGTACAATGAAAATCGTGGACGAAGTGCAAGAGCTGATCGAGGCGCCGCTTTCCAGCCGGGAGCTCGCCGACCGCTATCGCGAGCTCTGCCACGACCGCCGCTTTGCCAACGTGCCAGGGAAGATCGAGCTCGACGTCTGGGGCCGGGTCCTTATGACGCCGGCGAGCGTCTACCACGGCCGCATTCAGGGCCGCATTTGTCAGAAGCTTGCCGCGCTGGGCGGTGGCGAGACAATCATCGAGCCCGGGGTCGCCACCGACACCGGCCTTTTCGTCCCGGATCTGGCTTGGGCAAGCGCAAATTTTATAAGCGCACATGTGGGCGAAATCGCCTTGAGCGGCGCGCCCGAGCTGTGCATCGAGGTCATTTCGCCCTCGAACTCGGTGAAGGAGCTCGAGGACAAACGGGTTGCCTATCTCGCGGCGGGCGCCAAAGAGGTATGGATCGTCTATCCGCAGTCCAAACGCTACGAGACTTACGGCAAGCAAGGCTTGCTGCAACGCTCGGCCTATCCGATCGACTGGCTCGGCGTCTTCGATTAATCCTTGAAGGCCTGCTTCTTCCGCCGCTACGGCGGTCCCGAAATGCTCGAATATGGCGAGCTGCCCGATCCGGTTCCCGCCGCCGGTGAAGTGCTCGTCGACATCCACGCGGCGAGCATCAACGCCGCCGACTGGAAGATGCGCAGCGGCGCCTACGGGCTCAACATTCCAATGCCGCACGTGCCGGGACGCGATTTCTCCGGCGTGATTGCCAAAGGCGGACGCGATTTCAAGCCGGGCGACCCGGTCTTCGGCGTGTGCGAGGTACCGCGCGAAGGCGCTTATGCCGAGAGAATCGCCATCCGCGAGCTGATCGTCGCCCGCAAGCCGGAAAAGCTGAGCCACGTGCAGACGGCGGCGATCGCCCTAGTCGGCCTGACGGCGCTCATCTCGATCGAGGAGACGCTGAAGTTGAAGCGCGGCGAGACGATCCTGATCCAGGGCGGGGCCGGCGGCGTTGCCGGCTTCGCCATCGCGCTCGCCAGGCACATCGGCGCGCGCGTCATCACCACCGCGAGCGCGGCAAACCACGACTATGTGCGCAAGCTCGGCGCCGACGAGGTGATCGACTACCGCTCGCAGGATTTCACCAAGGTGGTGAAGAACGTGGACGCGGTGTTCGACGCCGTCGGCGGCGACGTCACGCAGAAGAGCTTCGCCGTGCTGAAGCCGGGCGGCCGCCTCGCGTCCATTGCGGGAGGCGGCACGCCGCCGCCTTCACCGCGAAGCGACGTTCAGTCGCTGCGCCCCAAGGTCGATCGCGACCGGCCGCACCTCGACCGCGTCGCGGAGCTGATCGCGCAAGGCATTGTGCCGTTGCCCGAGATCACCGAGTACCCGCTCGCCAAGGCTGCGGACGCCCATTGCGTGAGCGAAGGACGCCACCTGCGCGGCAAGCTGGTTCTCCATGTAAGGGGATGAAGATGCAAGGCGAGATGGTCATCGCGAAATGCAGCGTGCTCGGCGCCGCCGCCGATCCCGACTACCGGCAGAGCGTGCGTTGCGGACGCCACGAGATGCTCGTCGACGAGCGGCCGGTGCGCGGCGGCGCTGACGCCGGGCCGATGCCCTTCGAGTATCTGCTCGCGGGCCTGGGCGCCTGCACCTCGATCACGCTCCGCATGTACGCCAAGCGCAAGGGCTGGGACATTGGCACGGTCGGCGTAACGCTGTCGATGCACCAGGACGACGCCGGGACGAGGACCATCGACCGTCGCGTCGCGCTCTCCGGCGCGCTCGCGGCCGAGCAGCGCGAAAAGCTCGCCGAGATCTGCGAAAAGACGCCGGTGACGCTCGCCGTGAAGTCCGGCGTCAGCGTGCGGACGACGCTCGCGCCGGAAGGTAGCGCACCGCCCACGCCGCAATGAGGTTCGCGGCATAGACCGCGTCTTCCCTGACCGTCAGCAGGTGGTCGGCGTTGTCGAGCGAAATGAAGCTCTTCGGGTGTTTGGCGGCGGTGAAAATGCGCGTCGCGTTCGAGATGTCGACCGTGTCGTCGCGCGGCGAGTGCATGACGAGCAGCGAGCGGCGCAGCTGACCGATCTTGGCGGTGAGATCCTGCTCGGCGGCATCGAGCAGGAACTGGCGCTTGATCCTGAACTTGCGCCCCGCCAGCACGACCTCCGCCTCGCCGTCGGCATCGATCTTGGGAACGCTGTCGCGAAACAGGCCGCTGACGTGCTTGGCATCGCTCGGCGCCGCGATCGTCACCACCGCCTTGCACTCCGGCACCTGTCCCGCGGCGGCGAGCACGGCGGCACCGCCGAGGCTGTGGCCGATGAGGATGGCCGGCGCCATGTAGGCCTGGCGGAGATGTGCAGCAGCGGCGACGAGGTCCGCCACATTGGAGGAGAAGTTGGTATTGGCGAACTCGCCCTCGCTCGCGCCGAGGCCGGTGAAGTCGAAGCGCAGGGTGGCGATGCCGTGCGCGGTGAGCTGCTGCGCGATGCGGCTCGCGGCGAAGACATCCTTGCCGCAGGTGAAGCAGTGCGCGAAGAGCGCGTAGGCGGCGGGCGCCTCGTCGGGCGCATCGAGCCGCGCGGCGAGCTTCTGCCCGTCCGCGCCGGCGAACGTGATGCGCTCGGCTTTCACCCGCCGATTGTAAGACGCTATTCGAGCGCGATGACTCCCTGCTTGAGGGCGAACTTCACGAGCGCGGGCACGTCGGCGAGATGGAGCTTCTCCATCATGCGCTCGCGGTAGGTCTCGACGGTCTTGCGCGAAATCGAGAGCTTGGCAGCGATGCGCACCACGGACTGGCCCTCCGCGAGCAGCTTCAGCACCTGCCGCTCGCGCGCGCTGAGACTCGAGAGCGAATCGTCGCTGCCATCGATCATATGGTCGAGCAGCGATTCGTTGAGCGCCGCGCTGAGATAGCGCCGCCCGGCATGCACCGTCCGGCCTCCACGCCGTTGGCGGCGAGCGCGACGGCTCGCATATCGGCATGAGAGTCGATCAACGATCGCAGGCCGTCGGTGATCACGCGGTGATCGTCGGCAAGCAGCACCTTGATGGTCATCGCGCACGCGTCCGGAAATGCCGGACAACGATTCGCGCCGCGGGGCGACAGAAAGCCGACGGCCGGCACGGCAACATCGAAGGAGTGAGCGCCGTCCTAGACGAGGTTGTCATGTCTCCCCTGCAGCGCCTGAGTGGCCGCGAGATCCAGGTGCTGAGGCTGGTGGTCGAGGGACGCACCAGCAAGGAGATCGCGCGCACGCGCAGGCGAACCAGCACCTCGGCCATCGGGTAGCGGCCCTCGGCGAGGGCGCGAATCGGCTGGCAGAAGAGCACGAGCTCGTCCGCCGCCAGGGCGCGCTCGAGTCGCTCGCGTCCTAGCGCTGCGGCACCGGTTGATTGAGTAGCATCCAATAGATGCCCAGCTGGCTGACCGCGTTGGCGAACTGCCCGAAGTCGACCGGCTTCCTCACATAGCTGTTGGCACCGGAGCGGTAGCTCTTCAGCATGTCCTCCTCCTCGCTCGAGGAGGTGAGGATCACCGTCGGGATCAGCTTGGTGCGCGGGTCGGCGCGCAGCCGGTTGAGGACGTCCAGGCCCGAGAGCTTCGGCAGCTTGAGGTCGAGCAGGATCACGGCCGGCATGCGCGAGAGGTCGCGCCCGGCGTGCGCGCCTTCGCCGAAGAGGAAATCGACCGCCTCGGCGCCGTCGCGCGCCACCACGATCTCGTTGACGATCTTCGCCTGGCGCAGCGCCCGCGTCGTCAGCTCCTCGTCGTCGGGGCTGTCCTCGACCAGCAGGATCATCTTTTCAGACATCGATCTTTCCTTTCTTCATTAGCTCGCCAAGCGCATCGGGCGCCGCCGGCTTGGCGAAGAGATAGCCCTGGCCCTCATCGCAGCCCTGAGAGCGAAGGCGCACGAGCTGCTCCTGCGTCTCGACGCCTTCGGCCAGAACGCGCAGGCCGAGCGCATGGCCCATGGAGACGATCGCCTGGGCGAGCGCGGCGTCGCGCCCGCCCTTGTCGAGGCGCATGACGAACGCGCGGTCGATCTTCAGGCAGTCGATCGGCAGACCGGAGAGGTACGAGAGACTCGAGTAACCGGTACCGAAGTCGTCCATGGCGATCTGCACGCCGATGCGCTTCAGCTCGTTCAGGATGCCGAGCGCGCGGTCGCGGTCGTCGATCAACGCGCTCTCGGTCAGCTCGAGCTCGAGCGACGCCGGCGGCAGGTCGTGAACGTTGAGCGCGTTGCCCACCGCGTGCACGAAGCCCTCGCGGCGGAACTGGCGCGCCGAGACATTGACCGCGACGCGTACCGGCGAGCCCGTGTCGTGCCATTGCGCGGCACGCTGCACGGCCTCGTTGAGCGCCCAGAGTCCGAGCTCCTGGATGAGCTCCGACTCCTCGGCGATCGGGATGAAAAGCCCGGGCGGAACGAAGCCGCGCTCGGGATGCTTCCAGCGCATCAGCGCCTCGGCCCCGATGATGGCGCCGCCCGCCAGGTCGATCTGCGGCTGGTAGTGCAGCTCGAGCTGCTTCTGGCCGATCGCCGAACGCAGCGCGTTCTCCAGCTCGACGCGGTCGAGGGCTTGCCGTGTCATGTCGGCGGCGTAGAACTGGAACGCGTTGCCGCCGGCGTCCCTGACGCGGTTCGCGGCGGCATCGGCGTTGCGCAGCAGGAGGTCGAAGTCCTCGCCGTCGCGGGGATACATGCTCGCGCCGACGCTCAGCGTCACATGGATGTCGCGGCCGTCGATGCTGAAGGGCACCGCCATGGCCTTTCGAATGGCGCGCGCCGCGCGCAGCACGTCGTCGGGCCGCGTGAGGTCGCTGGCGAGCACGGCGAAGACGTCGGCCCCGACGCGCGCCACCGTATCGCCGCCGCGCAGCGCCTGCGATAGCCGCTCGCCAATGAGCTTCAGCAGCTCGTCGCCCGCCGCATGGCCGTAGCTGTCGGTCAGCAGCGTGAAACGATCGATCGTCGCGACGAGCATCGCGCAGCTGCGGCCGATGCGCTTCGCATGCGCGATTGCCTGCGAAGTGCGGTCGCCGAGGAGGCTGCGGTTGGGCAGCGCAGTGAGCGAGTCGTAATTGGCGAGGTACTTGAGCTTCGCCTCGTAGGCCTTGCGCTCGCGGATGTCGCGCGCGATGGTCGAGCGGAAGCGGATCTCGCCGCCGACGCCGCGGTGGGCGATCAGGACCTTCGACACCGGGATTTCGGTGCCGTCCGCGGCCCGTACCAGGCTCTCGCCCTGCCAGATGCCATCGCGGTCGGCCGCCGGCAGCGCCTCGGTGCGCAGCCGCACATCGGCCGAGGGCGGATGGAGCTCGTTCATCTGCCTGCCGACTGCATCGGCCGTGATGCCGGCGAGGCGGCGCCACGCGGCGTTCAAATAAAGCGTGCTGCCGTCCGGGCTCGCCATGGCGACGAAGTCGCTCGTCGCCTCGAGGATCTCGACGAGCCGTCCTCGCTCCTCCTCGATCTTGCGGGCGCGGTCGCGGTCGGCGGCATCAGCGAGCGCGCGCTTCACCGCCGTGCCGAGGCGGCGCAGGTTGTTCTTGAGGACGTAGTCGGTGGCGCCGGCGCGGATCGCCTCGATGGCGCGCTCCTCGCCGATCGTGCCCGAGACGAAGATGAACGGCACCTCGGGCGTGAGCTCGCGCGCGATGCGCAGCGCGTGCAGGCCGTCGAATCCCGGCATGGAGAAATCCGACAGGATCGCGTCGGGCTTGGGGCCGCCGAGCGCCTGGCGCAGGTCGCCTTCGCAGTCGACGCGGCGCCAGTGGGGCATGATGCCATCGGCCTTGAGCGAGCGCAGCTCGAGCTCGACATCATCCGGCGAGTCCTCGACGAAGAGCATGTTCATCTCGGAAAGATCGCTCATGCGGCCACCTCCTTCGATGCCTGCGTTTCCGGCGCACTCCCGGGCGCGAGAGTGAAGAAGAACACTGCCCCCTTGCCCGGCGTCGCATCGGCCCAGATGCGCCCGCCGTGGCGGTGCACGATGCGCTGCACGGTCGCGAGACCGATGCCGGTCCCTTGGTACTCGTTGGCCGAATGCAGGCGCTGGAAGGCGCCGAACAGCTTGTTCGCATAGCGCATGTCGAAGCCGGCGCCGTTGTCGCGCACGAAAAAGCTCGCCTGCGTGCCGTCGCGCAGCAGCCCGACCTCGACGCGCGCGTGCTCCGCCTTGGCGCTGAACTTCCACGCATTGCCGATCAGGTTGTCGAGCGCCGCACGCAGCAGGCGCGGGTCGGCGTTGGCCTGCATCCCGTCCCAGACCGAGACCTCGACCTTGCGCCCCGGCTCGCGCTGCTGCAGATCGGAGAACACCTGCCGGGCGATCTCGCCGACGTCGACGTCGCGCCGCGCCAGCTCGCCGCGGGAAACCTTGGACAGATTGAGCAGGTCCTCGATCAACTGCCCCATGCGCTGGGTCGATGAGCGAATGCGCCCGAGATAGCGCTGCGCCTCGCCGGACACGTCCTTGGGGAAGTCGTCGAGCAGCACCTGGCTGAAGCCGTCGATCGAGCGCAGCGGCGCGCGCAGATCGTGCGACACCGAGTAGCAGAACGCCTCCAGCTCGGCGTTCGCCGATTGCAGCTCGGTGGTGCGCTGCGCGACGCGCGTCTCCAGTTCGGCGTTGAGCCGCAGCACTTCTTCCTCTGCGCGGCGTCGCTCGGCGACTTCGCCGGCCGCCTGGCGGTTCGAGGCTTCGAGCTCGCGCGTGGCGCGCTGGATCTCGGCGAGCATGGCATTGAAGCTCTCGGCGAGCAGACCAATCTCATCGTCGGTGAGCTTCTCGGCGCGCAGCGCGAAATTGCGCTTTTCGGTCACCTCGGCGGCGAGCTGGCTAATGGCGAGCACCGGCCGCACCAGCACGCGGTGCACCCAGCGCGAGAAGAGGAGCGCGATGCCCATGCCGAGCGCCGTGACCACCCCTGCGATGCCGAGATAGCCGAGCAGCCGGTCGTACAGCGAGTATTCGGCGCGCACGTAGACGGTGCCGAGGATCTCGCGGTCGTTGACGATGCGCTTGAAGACGATGAGCTCGTTGCCCTCTACGCGGGCGCCGTCTCCCTCGGGCAGCTTGGGAAACCCGCTCGCCGGTTGGGGATAGGCGGCAAACAGGCGCCCGCGAGCGTCATAGACGGCGGCGGCGAGGATGCGCGGCCGGTACCGGAGCAGCGCCAGGTTTTCGCCGGCGACGCGCGCGTCGTCGAAGCTGAGCGCCGGGGCCGTCATCTGCCCGACCAGCTCGGCTTGCGTCTGCACGTCGTTGATCCAGTTCTGGTAATAGAGACGCAGGTCGTACGCCACCATCGCGCTGAGCGCGAGTAGCAGCGCCACGAGCGTGGTCGCCAGCTTGACCGCGAGGATCTTGTGGCTGATGGAATGGCGCGGCGCGGCCATGGCTAGATGGAGATCACCCGGCGCGCCACCGCGAGCAGGCGCGAGCTGATCTTGAGCTGCCCGCGCTCGGCGGGCGGCAGCGCGATGTCGAAGCGCACCTTCTGGTCCTCGGCGACGAAGTTGATGACGCTGCCATGAGCGATCGCGTTGTCGCTCTCGGTGACGGTGAGGAGCGGCTGCCCTTTCGCCGCGGCCAGGGTCTCGGCAAGGCGCGCGCTGTCCTCGCGGCCGATGAAAAGCATGTGCAGACCGGTGAGTGCCTCGCCGCGCCGCAGCCGCCGCACCACCACCGGCCGGCCCTGCACCGTGCGCTCTGCGACCACCTGCTCGAGCGCCGCGGCGACGTCGTCGGCGCCCATGACGCCGATGACGAACGGGGCATCGGCTCGTGCGAAGGTCGCCGGCGGCCATTGCACGAACTCGCCGAACTTATACAGAAAGGCCGCCTTGATCTGCACCTCGGCAGCCCGGTCCTGCGCGAGCGCCGGCAGCGACAGCGCGACGAGCGCGAGGAACAAGATGCGGCGCGTCAGCGCATCCATTTGGCCCTCACGAATACGCCGCGCTCGATCTCGCTGCGATTGGGCGCCGCGCCGAATTCCGGGTGCGAGTGATCGAACAGATTCTGCGCGGTCACCGACAGCTCGAGGTCCCGGTGCACCTGCCAGGCGTAGCGCGCATCCAGCGCCGCGTACGCCGGCACCGCGGGACTGGGCAGCGCGCCGACGTAGCGCGCCATCAGGTCGAGATGGTGCTTCGGCGCGAGGTTGTGGGATGAGCGCAGGCTGAACTGATGCTTCGGGTCATTGCCCGCCGCCGCCACGTTGGTGTCGGCGCTGCCCGGCTCGAAGCGCAGGTCCTGGTCGAGGAGCAGCGCGCCGGCATTGAGGCGCCATGCCGGCGTGACCTGCAGCGTGCCCCATGCCTCGATGCCCTTGCCGCGGCCCTCCATCCTGTTGGCGAGCACGAACGCGGTGCCGGCGCGCTCCACGCTGCGCAGGTGGTCGTACTGGCTGTAGAAGCCGGTGACGGAATACGACAGGCGAGCGGCGGGCTGCGCCCGGTAGCCGAGCTCGTACACCTTGGCCACTTCCGAGCGGAAGTCCGGGCCGCCCGCGATGAGGAAGGGTGGCTGCGCGGGGGCAAAGAGGTCGCGGTCGATCCGCGACGGCGCGCGCACCGCGCGCGAGACCGCGGTCCACACGAGGCGATGCTCATCGAGTTTCCAGGCCAAGCGCGCGGACGGCAGGAACTCGGTGCCCGTGTACACATTACTCTCGAGCTTCGAGCCGAGCGTCAGCCGCCACCGGCTGCCGAGCGCGACCTCGTCCTGGGCGAACACGTTGGTCCAGCGCAGCGTCGTTGCGTCGGGGAGGAACGCCAGCTGGGCGCTGTTCGTCACGCGGTCATAGGCGCGCCGGTGGCCACCGCCCCAGGTGATGAGCTGGTTCGGCGTGGCCTGGAAGGAGTGCTGCGCTTCGGCATCGAACGTATTGAGACGCTCGGAGAAGCTGCCGGGGATGTCGCGCTGCGTAGTGTCGTAATAGACCTGCGCCTGCACGCGGCTGCCGCCGGCCAGCTCGCGCGTGATGCGGCCGAGCAGGTTGCCGCCTGAGATGCTGGTGTCGTCGCCCACCGCCTGCTGGATCGAGCCGCGGTAGAGGTCGCCCTGCAGCGTGAAGCCGCGCGCCGCGCTTCCCCAGTCGCCGCGAAATCCCGTCTGGGCGTTGTGCCATTCGTCGGGCACCGCGGCGCCATTGGCGCGCACCGTATTGTCGCGCTCGAACGCCTTGGCATAGATGCGCATCGCGCCGCCATTGAGATCGAAACCGTGGCGCGCCGAGATGCCGCGCTCCTTGTTTCCCGCGCCGGCTTCGGCGAGCGTGCCGCGCGTCTCGTGCGCGCTGCGCGTGATCACGTTGATGACGCCGTTCACGGCGTTCGCGCCCCACAGCGTGGCGCCCGGGCCGCTGATCACCTCGATGCGCTCGACGTCGTCGAGCAGCGTGTCCTGCGCGTCCCAGAACACGCCCGAAAAGAGCGGCGTGTAGACGGTGCGCCCGTCGATCAGGACCAGCAGCTTGTTGCCGATCGCATTGTTGAAGCCGCGCGCGCTGATTGCGTACTGGCGCGAGTCGATCCTCGCCACCTCGAGGTTGGGCGCGAGGCGCAGCGCTTCGGGCAGGCTGGTCACGCCCGAGCGCCGGATGTCCTCGCCGGTGATGACGTAGAGCGCAGCCGGCGCTTGCGACAACGGCTCCGCGCGGCGCGACACCGAGGTCACGGAAAGGTTGGCGAGATCCTCGAGGCTCATGTCCGCGAGGCTCCCCGCGGCGAGTACCTGCGCGCCTGCCGCGATCGGCATCCACAACAGCGCGAGCGCGATTCTTTTTCTCATCGTCCTCCCTACGATCAGGGCACGATAGAGCGCCTTTCGCCCAGCTGTCGATTGGTGCGACCACGGACAGAGAATCTTGCAGCGTGGCGTAGGGTTTTCTTGATCGCGCGATCCCTGTGCGCAAGCGCACCAAACCTGCCGATGGTTTTGATTAATAATTTGTCCGGGCCGATGCAAATCACCGTTCTGCTGGTTGACGATCACTCCGTCGTGCGCGACGGACTTTGCGCGCTGCTCGCCACGCAGTCCGACATGCGCGTGGTCGGCAGCTTCGGCGATTGCCCCGAGGCGCTCGCATTCGCCGCGGAGAGTCCGCCCGACGTCGCGGTGCTCGACGTCGCGCTGCAGGGCGCCGACGGCATCGAGTGCGCGAAGCGCATCCACGAGCAGTGCCCGGACACGGACATCCTCATGCTGTCGATGCACGCGAGCGCCGAATATGTGTACCAGGCGCTGCGAGTGGGAGCGACGGGCTATGTGCTCAAGGAATCCGCCGGCGCGGAGCTGATCAAGGCCATCCGAGCGGTCAGCAGCGGCCAGCTCTATATGAGCGAGAAGATTCCCGTGCGCGAGATCTCGGCCTATCTCGGCGGGCGCGGTTGGTCGCATCCGATGGAGCGCATCACCAACCGCGAGCGGCAGGTGCTCCGGCTGATCGTCGAAGGCCGCACCAGCAACGAGGTCGCGAAGCTCTTGGGCCTTTCGCCGAAGAGCGTCGACACCTATCGCAGCCGCATCATGCTCAAGCTCGGCATCAACGACCTGCCCGGCCTGGTGAAGTTCGCCATACGGCACGGCATGACGACGGTGTGATAGCGGCTGAGGAAGGCACCGCGGCCGATCCTCGCGGCCGCGTGCGCGCGATGGCTTGGGCTTATGGCATTGCGACCCTGTCGGTATTGGGGGCGGCGCTCGCCATCGTGCTGATGCACGCCCAATGGCAGCAATCCGTGCCGCTCGGCTTGTTCCTCCTTGCAATCATCTTCAGCGCATGGTTCGGCGGCCCGCGCGCGGGTGTGCTCGCCCTGGTGCTTTCGGTGTTTTCCTACGTGTACCTTTTTCTCGCCTCGCCGCCCGCCCTACATGCGATCCGCATCCTGATCCTCAGCGCCGTCGCAGGCTACGTGGTGTGGCTCACGAGCACCGAGCGCGCCAAGGCGCGCAAGCTCGCGCAGGCGAGCGACGCGCTGCGGCTCGCGGTCGACACGATCCCGGCAATGGTTTGGAGCCTTTCGCCCGAAGGCAAGTTGGAGTTCCTCAACCGGCGTTGGCTCGAGTATTCAGGCTTGTCGCTCGACGAGGCGCTGCAAGACCCGACGGGCACCATGCATCCCGACGATGTCGCCCAAGCCGTAGACCAATGGGCAAAGAACATGGCCGGCGGACAACCCTACGAGGGCGAGATGCGCCTGCGGCGCGCCGATGGCGCGTACCGGTGGTTCCTGGTACGCACGACGCCGCTGCGCGACGACAAGGGAAACATCCTCAAGTGGTATGGCACCAGCACGGACATCGAGGAGCGCAAGCGAGCCGAGGAAGCGGTGCGCGAAAACCGGCAGCTACTCGAGTTTGTACTGCAGACGCTGCCGGTCGGCGTCGCCGTGATGGATACGGCGGGCGACATCATCCTCGCGAATGCCGCCTCGCAGCGCATCTGGGAAGGCTCGATCGTGCAACGCAAGGAGCGCCTGGCGCGCAGCAAGGGTTACTGGCACGACTCGGGCCGGCAACTTACCACTGAGGAATGGGCCTCGGTGATCGCTGTCGCGCAGGGAACGGCGGTCCTCGAGCAGCTCATCGACATCGAGGCTTATGACGCCTCGCGCAAGACGATCAAGAACTCCGCAGCGCCCATCCGGAATGCGCAAGGCGCCATTGTCGGCGCGGTCGTGGTGAACGAGGACGTGACCGACCGCGTGCATGCCGAGAAAGCATCGCGCGAGTCGGCCGACCGCCTGCAGCACCTTTCACGCCGGCTGCTGGCCGTGCAGGAAAGTGAGCGGCGGCATCTCTCCCGCGAGCTGCACGACGAGTTCGGCCAGCTCCTGAGCGCGATCTCACTCCACCTGCAGGTCGCAAAAAGCGTGGCCGGCGAGGCGGCGTGGCCAAGCCTGCAGGAGTGCGCGGCGCTCGTCGAGCGTGCGGGTCAGGGCGTGCGCAGCATGGCGCTCGACCTTCGCCCGGCGATGCTCGAGACCGCCGCGGAACTGGACGGCACCCTGCGCTGGCTTGCCGAGCAGCAAGGCCGCCAGAGCGGAATCGCCATCCTCGTCAGCGGGCATCTGGACGACGTGCCGAGCGAGGTGGGCGTGACCTGTTTTCGCGTCGTCCAGGAGGCGCTGACCAACGTCATCCGGCATGCGCAGGCTCGGGAGGTGCACATCGAGCTCGAGCAGACCGCTGACGCCGTGAAGGTGGTTATCGAGGATGATGGCATCGGGTTCGATGTCGCCACCACCCGCGTGCAGGCGGCAACGCTTGGCCATCTGGGGCTGGTCGGCATGCAGGAGCGAGTCGACATCCTCGGCGGCGAGTTGCATATCGAATCGCGGCCGCAATCGGGCACACGCCTCGCCATCTCGTTGCCCTTGGCGGCCCGCCAGTAATTACGGACGTTGTCCGGAATTCGCCTTTTGCAGCGCCTCCCACACGCGCCGCGGCGTCGCCGGCATGTCGAGGTGCGTGACGCCGCGCGGGCGCAGCGCATCGAGGATCGCGTTCATCACCACCGGCGGCGCGCCGACGCAGCCCGCTTCGCCGACGCCTTTGACGCCGAGCGGATTGGTCTTCGCCGGCACGTCGATGAAATCGAGCTCGTAGTGCGCCGGCAGGTCGCTCGCGCGCGGCATCGCATAGTCGGTGAAGCTCGCCGAAAGCATCTGGCCCGACTCCGCGTCGAACGCGATGTTCTCCATCAGCGCCTGGCCGATACCCTGCGCGAGCGCGCCCTCGATCTGGCCGTGGCAGATCATCGGGTTGATCACCCTGCCCACATCGTCGACCACGGTGTAGTGGTCGATGAACACTTCGCCGGTCTCGGGATCGATCTCGAGCTCGCAGGCGTGGCAGCCGTTCGGGAAGGTCGGCGGCGCGGCGGAAGAGCCGCTCGCATCGAGGCCGGTGCCGAACTTGGTCGTCGGGCCTACCGGCCGATAGAACGCCTTCGCCACATCCGTCAGCGGGATCGAGCGATCGGTGCCGGCGACGGTGAACTTGCCGTCCTTGAATTCGAGGTCGGTGCCCGCCGCCTCGAGTAAGTGCGAGGCCATGGCCTTCGCCTTCTCGATGATCGCGTCGGCGGCACCTTTCAGCGCCGAGCCGCCGAGCATCGCGCTGCGCGAGGCGTAGGTGCCGCGGCCGAAGGAAACCGCGTCGGTGTCGCCCTGCACCAGGCGCACGTTCTCGAACGGCACGCCGAGCCAGTCGGAGACGAGCTGCGCGTACGTCGTCGCGTGCCCCTGGCCGTGCGAATGCGTGCCGGCGACGATGGTCACCATGCCGCTCGGGTCGAAGCGCAATTCCATCCGCTCGTTGAAGACGCCGGAGTCCTCGAGGTAGTAGATGAGCGAGCGGCCGCGCAGGCGCCCCCTGGCCTCGCTCGCTTTTTTCCTCGAGGGGAAACCGTTCCAGTCGGCAAGCTCAAGGGCGCGATCCGTAAGGCGTCCGAAGTCGCCCGAGTCGTAGGTCCAGCCCGCCGCCGCGCCCACGGTCCAGTTCGCCGTCGTGTTGTAGGGCATCTGGCTCGGCTGGATGTAGTTGCGGCGTCGCAGCTCGACCGGATCCATCTTCAGCTTGAGCGCCGCCTCGTCCATCAGGCGCTCGATGACGTAGGACGCTTCCGGCCGCCCCGCGCCGCGGTACGGCCCGAGCGGCGTCGTATGCGTGAACGTGGCCTTGCTCATGACCAGCATGGCGGGCACGACGTAGACGTTCGGGATGTTGCGCAGCGCGCAGAGCACCGGCACCACGCCCGCGTTCGTGACGTAGGCGCCCACCGCGTGCAGCGCCTGCGCACGCAGCGCGAGGATCTTGCCGTTGTCGTCGAGCGCGATGTCGGCGCTGATCAGCTGGTCGCGGCCGTGGTTGTCGCCGAGCATCGATTCGGTGCGCGTCGCCACCCATTTCACCGGCCGGCCGAGTTTGCGTGAGGCCCAGAGGACGAGGCCGTCCTCAGGATAGATGTCGCCCTTCATGCCGAAGCCGCCGCCGACGTCGGGCGAGATCACGCGCAGCTTGATCTCGGGCATCTTGAACACCGCGCCGCACAGGATGCCGCGTACGCCGTGCGGGTTCTGGCTGCTCGTATGGAGCGTGAAGGCATCGTTCTGGAAATCGCCGATGCAGGCGCGCGGCTCCATCGCATTGGCGGTGATGCGGTTGTTGTAGAGGCGCACCGAAACCGTGTGCTTGGCACTGGCGAATGCCTTCTCCGTCGCCTCCTTGTTGCCCATCATCAGCGGGAAAGCCAAATTTGCCGCCGGGTTGTCGTCCCAGACCTTCGGCGCGCCCTCCTTCGCGGCGTCCTGCACCTGCACCACCGCCGGCAGCGGCTCGTAGTCGACCTCCACCAGCTCGGCCGCGATGCGCGCCTGCTCCGGCGTGTCGGCGACGACGAAAGCGATGCGGTCCCCGACGTAGCGCGCCTTCGTCGGCTCGAGGAGCGGCCGGAACGTGCGATAGCCCTTCGGCCCGCCCATGTCCTCGGGCATGAAGAGCGGCGGAATGCCGCCGAGGTTCTCGCCCTTTGCATCGGCTCCGGTGAGGACCAGATGCACGCCGGGCGATGCCAAGGCGGGTTTCACATCGATCGAACGAATCCTGGCGTGCGCGTGAGGCGACATCACGACCGCGCCGTGCAGCATGCGCGGGAGCTGGATGTCGTCGACGTAGCGTGCGCGTCCGGTGAGGAAGCGCTGGTCCTCGACGCGACGGACTGCCTGGCCAATGCCGTTTCTATTCATGGACGGGAAGGATGAGGGCGGAGGGATATCTGGCGCTGTGCCATAGGGTGTCCTGGCCGATCTTGTTCGGCTGATAGTAATGCGTCCACAGCACATCGGTGATCGGCGAGTCGCCGTTCACGATCTCGAGGCGGATGCGGTTGCCCTTCTTGAACTGGAAGGCGTTCGGCTCGATGCTGATGTCGAAGCGGTAGACCTCGCCCGGTTTCAGCGGCTCGGGCTTCGCGTGCGTGAAGTAAGGCTCCATCTCGGTCGAGCGCTTCTCGTCGATGGCGCGATGCGAGGCGCGCAGCCAGCCCTTCGTCACCACCTGGAAGTTCGGGTTCACTCCCTTGCCGCGATCGTCGGGCGATTGCGGATATTGCTCGGAAAGCTTGATGACGAAGTCGGTGTCGCGAGCGGTGGATGAAGCGTAGAGCACGAGCTTGATCGGCCCGGCGATCTCGAGATCCTTCTCGAGCGGCGGCGTCGTGAAGGTGAGGACACGCCGCGCCGGATCCCAGTTCGGTGGACCTGAGGGCCCGAAGCCCACGACGCCGCTCACCCAGCCAGGGTTGGGATACGCATAGGTCGTGCTTTGCGGCCCCGACGCTTGCCGCGTGCTAAGCGATCCATCGTTCAATGACGTGACGCTGGCCGACTGGTCGGGTGCGAGGAACCAGCTCTTGTACTGCACGCCCGCCGGCGGCCAGGTGTCGGCCGTGCGGAAGACGTTGGCGCCGCGCACGAAGTATTCAACCGGTGCGCGCTTGTCCCAATCCGTCTCCTTGCCTTTGAGAAAGCGGTCATAGAAGGGCAGCAGCACCTTCTCGTGCAGCTCCGGTCCGTTGAACTCCGCGTTCGCCGCCCAGGCGTTCGGCGGGCCGCGCATCTGCAGCTTCTTCGGTCCCTTGGCCAACTGGAAGCCCTTGATGTTGCCGCGCGTGTGCAAGTCGATCTTTCCCCAGATGCCGATCGAATAGAGCGGCACCTCGATTTCGTGCAGGCGCTCCGCGGCACAGCGGCCGCGCCAGAAATCATCGAAGGTCGGGTGCGCGCTGAGGAGCGCGTCGAGGTCGGTTTCCTGCCAGCGCGGCTCGGCGCCGTTCGCCGGAAAGCGGTTGATGATGCGGTTCTGGTTCCACCAGTAGCCCGGGAAGAATTGCCCGGGAATGCCGCCCTGGTAGCACGACGCGCGATACAGATCGTTCAATCCGTCGTAGGCGCCGAGGCACGCGAGCGCCGGCGGCTTCACGATCCCCATCCACCACTGCGCCATGCAGAAGTACGACTGGCCGAGCCCGCCCACCTTGCCGCTCGACCACGGCTGCCCGGCGATCCACTGGATCGCGTCGTAGAGATCGTTCTGCTCGTTCGGCCCGAGGAGCTCGAACCGGCCGCCCGATCTTCCGGAGCCGCGCACGTCCATGTGGACGTACGCGTAGCCCTGCTTCACGTAGAAGTCGATCGGTCCGGTCTCGCGCCACAGGAACTGCGGCCCCGCGGGCAGCGCGTTGTTGTCATACCTGTAGGGCGATGCCGCGAGCAGCGCCGGGAAGCGCCCGGAGCCGTCGGGTGCGTAGATTGCGGCGGCGATATGCGTGCCGTCGCGCACGGTGATGCTGACTTCTTTCATCGTCATCACTGTTATCCTTGCGTCCGCATGTTCAAGCTTATACGGATGGTCAAGAAAGGCGACAAGCTGCCGGCGGAGTTTCGCACGGAGTGGCTCGAGCGCAATCGTGAATTGCGCAAAACGGCGAACAAGCTGAGCGCCAGCGTCGTCGCCGACGGCAAGGTGCTGGGCGACGACCCGCTCTACGACGGGATGGCGGCGCTCTACTTCCCCGCCGAGAAGGAAGCGCGCGACGCGAACGAGAAGAGCCAGGCCAAGGACTCGCTCAGCGTGGTGATGGACGAGAAGACGCTCTTCGAGCGCACCGGCGCCACCTTCAAGGCGCTCGGCCAGCTGAAAGTGATCCTCGCCTCGGTGAGGAAGAAGGAGCTCTCGCCCGCGCAGTTCAAGGACCTCTCGCTCAAGGGCTACGCCAAGGCCGAGAGCAAGGCGCTGATGGAGTCCGGCATCCAGAAGATCGTCGCCAGCTTCGCCGTGCCGGAGAAGGACAAGGCCACCGCGTTCGACGTGATGCTCGAGATCTACTTCAACAGCACCGACGACGTGAAGACCACCTTCGGCAGCCCGGTGATCGGCATGCTGCGCAAGGACGAAGAGACGCTGGTGCAGCTCGATGCGCCGGAGATCCGCATCGTCGCCGAGGAGCACGTCCTCTAGGTTTGAGCTACAGCCAGCTCAGCCCGGCTCCGATCGCCAGCACCATCGCGCTGCTCGCGCAGCGCATCCGCGAGCGCTTTCCCGATTCGGGCCTGTCGCACGTCGCCGAGGAGCTGATCCGCGTCGCCGACGAGAATACGCGGGTCGTCGCCCAGCTCGGCCATCCGATCTGCATAGAAGATCTTGAACACCTGCTCCTGCTTGCGGCTCGCTGAGGTCGAGCTCGCCCAGCCAGGCAGGCGGGCCGGATTGCTGCGCATGCGCGGCGCCGGCGAAGAAAAGGAGCGCGGCCACCGCGCTGCGCAGGAGCTTCATCCGCGGCTGTGCGGTCCCATCCCGCGATGTTCGCGCATCTGATCCATCTTCGAGCGCTGCTCGGCCGTGAGCACCTGGCGCACGCGGTTCATGCGCTGCGCGCGCATCACCGCCATCGCGGCGAGCGCCTTGCCCTGTGCATCGGCCGCCTGGCGCGCGCGCGCCTCGTCGAACTTGTCGGCCATCGCGACCTGGCGCAGATCCGTGCGCGCCTTCTGCACCTGCTTCATCTGCTCGCGCATCGCCGGCACCGAGTCGTGGCGGATCTTGAAGATCTGGTCGCGCTGCGCTTCCGACAGATCGAGCCCGCGCATGTGCATCATCGCGCCGCCCCCGCCGCCGTGCATGCCGCCGTGCATGCCCTCGCCCATGGTCTGGGAAAAAGCTTCGTTCGCGGCGAGCGGCCCGAGGCCGAGTGCCAAGCTGCTGGCGAGCAGGAATTTCTTCACTGGAGACATAGGTCCCTCCTAATATGAGTTGTGGTTGCAGTGTCGCTGCGTGCGCAATCAAGCACGGTTAAGCGTCAGTAAAGCTAGGTAAAGGAAACAGGGACATGGGGCACCCCCGCTAACATAGCGCGCAATGAGCGCGCACGTCCTCCTGGCCGACGACGACGTCGAGCTGTCGGGCATGCTGACCGAGTATCTCGGGCGCGAGGGCTTCAGCGTGACGGCGGTCCACGACGGCGAGGCCGCGGCCCGGCTCGCCCTTTCCGGCAGCTACCAGATCGTCGTGCTCGACGTGATGATGCCGAAGGTCGACGGCATCGAGGCGCTGCGCCAGATCCGCCAGACGAGCCGCGTGCCGGTGATCATGCTCACGGCGCGCGGCGACGACGTCGACCGCATCGTCGGCCTCGAGCTCGGCGCCGACGACTACGTGCCGAAGCCGTGCACGCCGCGCGAGCTGGTGGCGCGCCTGCGCGCCATCCTGCGCCGCGCCCAGCCGGGGTCCGACGGCGGGCCGATCGAGGTCGGGCAGATCGCGCTCTGGCCCGAGAAGCGGCGCGCGCAATGGCGCGGGCGCGACGTGCACCTCACCAGCATCGAGTTCAACGTGCTGGAGGTGCTCATGCGCAACGCCGGCCGCGTGGTGAGCAAGCAGGAGATCTCGGAGAACGCGCTCGGCCGGCCGCTCGCGCGCTTCGACCGCTCGATCGACGTGCACCTGTCGAGCATCCGGCAGAAGCTCGGCGACGCCGGCAAGCTGATCCGTACCGTGCGCGGCCTCGGCTACCACCTCGTGAAGGAGTAGCGTGGGGCGGCTCTTCTGGAAGATCTTCATCGGCTTCTGGATCGCGCTGGTCGTCGCCGCCGTGGGCGCAGGCACCACGGTATGGATCCAGCACCACAGCCACGATCAGCCGCCGCAGGACCTCCCTGGCGGGCCGCCTTCGCGCATCGCCACCGATCTCGCCGCTGCGACGCTGCGCCACGGCGGCGTGGGCGCGCTGCGTCAGTGGATGAGCGAGGTGCAGAGTCGCCGCCCGGTGATGATGTTCGCCGTGGATGCCGAGGGACGCGACGTCCTCGGCCGCGACGTGCCCAGTGCGGCGCTGGTGGCGGCGCGCGAGGTGGTCGCGCGCGGCGAAGAGGGTCGCGGCGCACGGCAGGTCGCCGCGCCGGACGGCGCGAGCTATCTGCTGTTCGTCACCCGGGTGCCGGGGCTGCGTCCCCAACGTCCGCCGCCCGAGCCGCCGATTGCGCCGTGGGAGATCATCGTCATCGGCATCGTCACCAGCCTCGCCTTCAGCGCGATCCTCGCCTGGTATCTCGCGCGGCCGATCCGCAGCCTGCGCTGGGCATTCGACTCGGCGGCGGCCGGCCGGCTCGAGACGCGCGTCAGTCCGCTCATGGGAAGACGCCGCGACGAGATCGCCGACCTCGGCCGCGACTTCGACCGCATGGCGCAGCAGCTGCAGAACCTGGTGAGCGCGCAGCGCAGGCTGCTGCACGACGTGTCGCACGAGCTGCGCTCGCCGCTTGCGCGGCTGCACGCGGCCATCGGGCTCGCGCGCCAGGAGCCCGGCAAGCTCGAAGCGTCGCTCGAGCGGATCGAGCGCGAGGCGACCCGCCTCGACAGCATGGTGGGCGAAGTGCTCGCCCTTGCGCGCCTGGAAAGCGGCACCGGCACGCGCGCAAAGGAGCGCGTCGATCTCGCCTACATCGCGGCCAACATCGCCGAGGACGCGCGCTTCGAGGCGGAAGCCCTGCGCCGCGAGGTTCGTTTCAGCGCGAGCGGCGATGCGCCGGTGATGGGCAACGCCGACCTCCTGCACCGGGCGGTCGAGAACATCGTGCGGAACGCGATCAAGTTCACGCGCGAGGGAACGAGCGTCGACGTGCGCGTCCACACGACGCGCACCTCCGCCGTGCTGACCGTCACCGACTACGGCCCGGGCATCACGCCGAGCGAGCTGAAGAAAGTATTCGATCCGTTCTATCGCGGCGAATCCGGCCTGGGAACGTCCGGCTTCGGCCTCGGCCTCGCCATCGCGCAGCGCGCGGTCGACGCGCACGGCGGCGCGATCAGCGCCGCCAACGTCGCGGGCGGTGGTCTGCAGGTCGAGGTTGAGCTTCCTCTGGCGCACGGCTGACGCCATCGTCGGCTGAGCTTTACCCAGCTTTACTCAGCGGTTACGTCTGTTACCGGTCGGCGGACCTATCCTTTTCCGCAGCAACTCCTCCCGTGTAGTACTTCGTGGCACGCCCTCCTCCCCTTTTGTGGCGTGCCATTTTTTTTCTTCACCTAACTTCACCCAGCTTTGCACGCCGTTGAACGCGCTCAACGCACGCCGCACCGAAGCTTCACGCTCCTCTCAACACTAAGAAGGAGTCGAAGCATGAAGAAGAAAGTCATCGCCGCGGCGGCGCTCGCGCTCTCAAGCGGGCTCGCACAGGCGCAAAGCATGGACAAGCAAGGCTGGTACGGCGGCCTCGACCTCGGCACCGTACTATTTCAGGGGAGCACGTCAGACCGACCTTCGATCGTTGCCTTATGTTTAGTGGACCGCTGGGAGAGAAGGTGTTGAACACCTGGGGACAAGGGAGAAAGGCTTCATGACCGGCCGTCTAACTCTTAGCTGTTGCGGATCGGCCGCGGGCACGGCGGTTCATCAACTGACGGTTGGCGCCGGACGCACACAGCTCTAACAGCTCGTGTGAGCGACGTTTGCGCTGCGGCGCTGCGCCTTCTACAACGCGCCACAACGCGAACGTTAATCATCAGCTTTCCGGACCTACCGTCGAACGGTTGAAAGCCGCCGCTCAATCCAAATTCACCCATCGTCGAGTAGGGCGCCCGTAATATCGGCGCCGAGCAGGATTTCGCCGGAGCGTCGACCCGGTACACGGTAAGAATTGGAGCTACTCCGACTAATTGGCCTTTTTACGCTGCTCGGGTTACTGGCGAGCTGCGTGAGCACGCCTTCCGGCGATGCGGCTCTATCGCAACGTCTCGCGGGGAAGTGGAGTGGAATCCACGATAATCGGGACTACAGCGCGCGGATCGAAGACACCACGGAACTGCATCCTGATGGGACCTTCGAGAGACGCGGCGCCATCCACGATAGCACTGGTATTCGGCGCTACACGGACCACGGCACCTGGCGTGTAGCGAACGGCTATTTTCGCCAGACGATCCGTTCGTCCACGTATCCGGGTCTCGTACCTAAGGTGGAAATCGCGCAACACATTGAAGCCGTCACCGACTGGGAGTGGGTGATGCAAATCGACACTGGCAGGCAGATCAAATACTGGAGATACCCAGAATGAAGTTCACGCGTCACCTATTCCTTTTGGTTGCGGTGCTCGGCCCGTCACTCGCCCTGGCGCAATTCACGGACCCGCAACCTTTGCAACGCGCCAGGGATGAATACATGGCCATGTTATTCAGCCGCTCTTATGACCGCCTGGACGAAGCAGCGCGTCAAGCGCGGGAGAAAAGCCTAACGACAAGCGACGGTCAACCGCTGCTCGGAGCGATCTACACGGGCGCCGCTGGCTGCGCCTGCGGCAATCAGCTGACGCGAGAACTTTGGAGACTGCGCAAAGAGCGACTGCTTGAATGGCGCAAGCGCAATCCGAGCTCGGTCACCCCACAGCTGGCGCTGGCGATGTATCCACTCGCGTACGGCTGGTTCGAGAGAGGCGGTGGTTATGGCAACACCGTGAACGGCGAAGCGATGCAGGCCTTCGCTGCGGGAGCAGAAGAAAGTAGGCTTGCCCTACTCGCACTCGACGCGGAAGCCAAGGCCGACCCGGGTTGGTTCTCCGCCATGCTTGATGTAGCGCTTGCGCAAGGCTGGTCGCACCAAGACTTCGATGCGCTCTACCAGCAAGCGATTGCCAAATACCCCGAGTACATACCTTTTCACTTCGCTGGGGCTAATTACCACTCGCCGCGCTGGTACGGCTCGGAAGAGGAAATTCAGCGTTTCGTCGACCAGGCCACCACGCTGACGCACGAGCGTCTGGGCGAAACGCTTTATGCGCGAATGAACTGGCTAATGGCTAGCGATGAAATGTTCAGGACGAGGCAGGTCGAATGGAAACGCATGAAAGCCGGCTTCGAGCGGATGACTAAGGACTATCCCGATGCCTGGAACGTGAACAATTTCGCGCACTTCGCTTGTATGGCGGGCGACATGGCCACGGTTCGATCGCTGCTCGTTACGATCGGCGACAAACCGATTGCCAAAGCGTGGTGGAACGGCTTGGACTATTACGCTGCATGCCGGCGCTATGCTGAATCAGCGTCAGCATCTGAGCCCACACCCAAGTAATTAGCGAGGCTGAGAGCCCGCATCCGTAATCGCTCTCCATATCCGACTGGGCGAATACGGAAAATCGAGATGATTGATGCCGAGCGGGCGCAGGGCATCGATGACTGCATTGGCGAGCGTGGGGATTGCGCCGGTGGTGCCGGCCTCGCCCGCGCCCTTGGCGCCGAGCAGGTTGGTGGGCGACGGAATGCAATGCTCGTAGAGCCTGGCGCCGAGCAGGATGTCCATCTTCGGCATCGCGTAGTCCATGAACGAGCCGGTGAGGAGCTGGCCGGTCTCGTCGTAGACGCAGTGCTCGTAGAGCACCTGGCCGACGCCTTGCACGATGCCGCCGAAAGTTTGCCCTTCCAGCAGCACATGGTTGATGACGCGGCCGCAGTCGTCGACCGCCACATAGTTCACGATGTCGATCATGCCGGTGTCGGGATCGATCTCCACCTCTGCCACGTGCGCGCCGCCGGGAAAGGACATCGGCGCCGGAATTCCATCGAGCGAGTCGAGCTGGCTCGTGTAGCGCCGCGCGATCTGCTCGAAGGAGATCGAGAGGTCGGTGCCCTTCACGCGGTATTTGCCCTCGGCGAATTCCAGATCGGCCGGCGCGACTTCCAGGTCCTTCGCCGCGAGCTCGAGCCCCTTCTTCACCACGGTGCGCGCGGTCTGCACGAGCGCGCTGCCGTGCGCCATCATCGAGCGTGAGCCCACGGTGCCGCCGCCGGTGAGCTTCGGTCCGAGCGGATCGCTGGCGCGCAGCTCGACGCTCTCCGCCGCCACGCCGAACTCCTTGGCCACGAGCTCCGGGAACACCGTCTCGTGTCCCTGGCCCGAAGGGCCCGCCAGCACATAAAGCGACGGATTGCCCGACTCGCCGAACTTGATCGCCGCCTGCTCCTGCGGCGCAGCGCTGCCGCCGGAAGGCTCGACAAACACGGCGCAGCCGATGCCTCGCAACTTGCCCTTGCGTTGCGACTCGGCCTTGCGGCGAGCGAAGCCATTCCAGTCGGAATGCTCCAGCGCATCGTCCAGATAGCCGGCCGGATCGCCGCTGTCGTAGGTCGAGCCGACCGGCGTCTTATACGGAAACGCTTCCTTGGGGATGAAGTTGCGCCGGCGGATCTCGGCGCGATCGATGCCCGTTTCGCGCGCGGCCTCGTCGACCAATCGTTCGATGAGGTATGAAACATTGGGCCGCCCCGCGCCGCGGTACGCGGTGATCGGGGTTGTATTCGTCAACGCCAGGCGATGGCGTCCATAGAGCGCCGTGATCTTGTAGACGTTGATTGCATGCGTCGACGGATTGAGCGTGTTAATCAGCGGGCCGGCCTGCGAAAGGTAGGCGCCGGAGTTGCAGATCCAGTCGAGCCGCAGGCCGATGAAGCGGCCGTCGCGGTCAATGGCCAGCTGGCCGGTGAGCTGCGCGGCACGGCCGTGGTGGTCGCTGACGATGGTTTCGAAGCGCGAGCCGACCCACTTCACCGGTTTCCCGAGGGTCTTCGCCGCATGCATGAGCGCGCAATACTCGGGATACGCCTGCGAGCGGATGCCGAAGCCGCCGCCGACGTCGCGCGCATGCAGGCGGATGCGCTCGATCGGCGTGCCGGTGATCGCGGCGAGGTTGGGCAGCATCATGCTCATGCCCTGCGAGCTCGCGTGCACGTCGTAGGAATCGGTCGTCGCGTCGTGCACCACCACGCACGCCTTCGGCTCCATCGGATTGCCCGAGACGCGGGTGCTGTCGAGCGTGAGGCGCGTGACATGCGCCGCCTTGGCGAGCGCTTCCTTCGCGGCGGCTTCGTTCCCGTACTCGTAGTCGAAGGCGAGGTTGCCGGGCACCGAGTCGTGGAGCTGGGGCGCCCCATCGTTCAATGCCTGCGCGCCGTCGACGACGACCGGCAGCTCCTCGTAATCGATCTCGATCGCTTCGGCTGCGTCCTGCGCTTGTGCGGATGAAGCTGCGACCACCAGGGCGATCTCCTGGCCGACGTAGCGAACGCGATCGCGTGCGAGCGTCGGACGCTCCGGCACCTTGAGGTGCACGCCGCCGCGGCCGGGATACTTCACCTGCGGCGGCGCGGTCTTGAAGTGCTTGAGATCCTCGCCGGTATAGACAGCGGCGACGCCTGGCATGGCGCGGGCCGCGGCCGTATCGATGCGGGTGATGCGGGCGTGGGCGCGGTCCGAGCGCAGGAATGCGCCATAGAGCTGGCCGGGGAAATTGAAGTCGGCGGTGTAGCGGCCCTCGCCTTTGAGGAGCCGCGGGTCCTCGCGACGCCCTTCGAACTTCACCAGACCTCCCGCGCGACTTCGACCACGCGCCCGAGCTTCTGCCACTGCTCTTCGGGCGTCACCTTGTTGCCATGGTGCGCGCTCGAGACGCCGCATTGCGTCGACAGGCAGAGGTTCTCGAGCGGCACGTATTTCGCCGCCTGTTCAATTTTCTTTTTCAGAGAGTCCTTGGATTCGAGCTGCGGCACCGGACGAGACGAGGCCGAGAAGCCGCCTTCGGCGACCCCGGCACTCTTGAAATTGCCGCGGCAGGTGTGCATCGCGATCGTCATGCCCTCGGGCCGGCCGTCGAGCGCGCGCGTGATGGTGCGCGCATAGGTCGCCGGCAGCGCGGCGGGATCGTCGCCATTCTTGCGGCACGCTTCGCGGATCTTCGGATCGCAGAGATAGGCGAAGGCGACGGGATGGTGAACTTCGGCGTCTTCTTCGTCACCGAGGCGAGGAAGCGGAAGTCCTCGATCATGATCGGCTTGGAGCGGCGCAGCTTGCCGGTGACGGTCGGGATCGGCGGCTGCTCCTCGGTGCCGCCGAACTTGGGTCCCGGGTTCCACCATTGCCGGCTGAATTCGCCGTCGGTGACGCTCTCCAGGCCGATCGCTTCCTGCTTCGCCGCGACTTCGCGGATCGCGCGCTTCGGATCGTCACGGATGTAGGGCGGGCGCAGCAGGCCGCCTACGTGGTCGGCGCGGAACGGCGGGGTCATTTCAGGTGAGCGGCGATGCTAACATCCCGCCCCCTGTGAACATTCTCTTCGCGAGCGAAACGGAGAAGGCGGAATTCTGGATTCCGCTCCTCGAACGGGCGCTGCCGCGGGATAAATTTTTCTCCGCGCCCGACGCGCCGATCGACATCGCCGTGGTCGCGACGCCGCCCGCGGGATTGCTCGCGAAACTCAAAGGCGTGAAGCTCATCCAGTCGCTGTGGATGGGCGTCGAGAAATTGCTCGCCGATCCCGGCCTGCCGAAAAGCGTGCCGATCGCGCGGCTGATCGATCCGGGCATGGTGGCGGCGATGACGGAGTCGGTGGTCGCGCACGTGCTCGATTGGCACCGCCATCACTATCGCTATCGCGCGCAGCAGGCGGAGCGGCAGTGGCGCCGGCGTAAGCAGTACCTCGCCAGCGACCGCACGGTCGGCATCCTCGGCATGGGCGTGCTCGGCACCGATGCCGCGCAGAAACTCCTGGCGCTCGACTTCAAAGTCGCGGGCTTCAGCCGCCGCAAGAAGGACGTGCCGGGCGTACAGTGCTTCACCGAGCTTGCGCCGATGCTGCGCGTCACCGATGCGCTCGTCTGCCTGCTGCCGCTCACGCCCGAGACACGCGGCATCCTGAATGGGCGCAACCTCGGATTGCTGAAGAAGCACGGCTGCGTCATCAATATGGCGCGCGGCGGGCATCTGGTCATGTCCGACCTGCTGCACGAGCTGGACAGCGGTCACCTCGCCCACGCCTATCTCGACGTATTCGATCATGAGCCCCTGGGGTCGGGCGATGCGCTATGGAGCCATCCCGGCATCACCATCACGCCGCACTCGGCCGCGCTCACCGAGCCGCGCACCGCGATTGCCAAGATCGTCGAGAACGTCGAGCGCGTGCGCCGCAGCGACACGCCGCACCACCTCGTCGACTTTGAGTCGGGCTATTGAATCGGGCTGCTAATCCTCCCAGTAGCCTGAGCGAAGCTCGCGCTCTGATCTCGACCCTGCGTGCCAGGGCATTCGCGCGCCACGCCGTGATTCCCGAGCCGCCGGAAGAGCCGCTGCCCGAGAACTGCTGCGAGCGCGGCTGCGACCGGTGCGTGTTCACCATCTACTACGAAGCGATCGACGCCTGGCGCCGAGACATCGAAGAGCGCTGGCGCTGAGCCTGCTCGCGTGCGCGCCGCTCGAGGCCGCCGCGAGCGACCTGCCCGATACCGACGTGGTGGTGATCACGGCGCGGCCGGAGCGCGCCGATGCCGCGAGCCAGGGCACGGTCGACGATCTCGACCAGCGCCCGCGCGCGCGCACCGGCGAGGTGCTGGAGGTCGTCCCCGGCATGGTGGTGACGCAGCATAGCGGCGGCGGCAAGGCGAACCAGTACTTCCTGCGCGGCTTCAACCTCGACCACGGCACCGATTTCGCGATCGAGGTCGACGGCATGCCGGTCAACCTGCCGAGCCATGCGCACGGCCAGGGCTACGCCGACCTCAATTTCCTGATGCCGGAGCTCGTTGATCGCATCCGCTACCGCAAGGGCCCCTACTACGCGGACGAGGGCGACTTCTCCGCGGCCGGCGCGGCGCAGCTGGACCTGCGGCGCTCGATGCCGAGCGCGTTCTCCGAATTGAGCCTGGGCTCGTATGGCTACAGGCGAGCGCTCATCGGCGGTAACAAGCGCTTGGAGGGTGGAAACCTCCTGGGCGCGCTCGAGCTCGGCGCCGATAACGGTCCGTGGGAGCACCCCGACGACTTGCGCAAGGTGAACGCCGTGCTGCGCTATGTGCAGGGCGACAACCGCAATGGCTTCACGGTCACCGGCATGGCGTACACCTCGCGCTGGAATGCCACCGACCAGATTCCGGAGCGTGCGCAAATCGGCCGCTTCGGCGCGATCGACCCGAGCGACGGCGGCGAGGCCTCGCGCTACAGCCTGTCGGCGCAGTGGTCGCAAGCGGTGGGCAACGCGGCGACGCGGGCCAATGCTTATCTCGTCCGCTCGCGGCTCGATCTCTTCTCCAACTTCACTTTCTTTCTCGACGATCCCGTGCGCGGCGACCAGTTCGAGCAGGTCGACCGGCGCACGGTCGCCGGCGGCGGTGCCTCGCACAGCTGGGTCACGCAGACCGCGGGGCGGCGCATGCAGCAGACGCTCGGCCTGCAGGTGCGCAGCGACGACATTCCCGAGGTCGCGCTCTACCACACGGCGGCGCGCCAACGCCTCGGCACGGTGCGCGAGGATGCGATCGTCGAGACGAGCGGCAGCCTCCACTACACGAACGACACGGCATGGACGAGCTGGCTGCGGAGCCGCGTCGGCCTGCGGGGCGATCGCTACCGGTTCAACGTCGCCAACTCCGGCACGACGAACGCCGGCCTCGTCAGTCCCAAAGCGAGCCTGATCTTCGGCCCGTGGTCGCACGCGGAGTATTTCCTTAACTATGGTCAGGGGTTCCACAGCAACGACGCGCGCACCGGACAAACGCCGCTCGTGCGGGCAAGGGGCGGCGAGCTCGGCGTGCGCACCACATCATCGGCGCGCTGGCAGAGCTCCGTCGCGCTGTGGCGGCTCGACCTGGATTCGGAGCTCGTCTTCGCCGGCGATGCTGGAACGACCGAAGCGAGCCATGCGAGCCGACGCGAGGGCATCGAATGGATCAACACCGTGCGCGCCTCGCGCAATGTGACCGCGGATGCCGAGCTGACGCTCGCGCGCGCGAGGTTCACGAACGGTGACTATGTTCCCGGTACGATGAGCCGCACGTTCTCCGCTGGCGCTATATACGAGCAGGGACGGGTAACCGGTAGCGTGCGCATGCGCTACTTCGGCTCGCGCGCGCTCGTTGAAGACAACTCCCAGCGCTCGGGCTCATCCACGCTGGTGAACGCGATGTTGGCCTATGCGCCCGCCGAGCGCGTCAGGTTCAGGATGGAAGTGCTGAACCTCTTCAACCGCGCGGTGGACGACATCACCTACTTCTATACGTCGCGGCTGCCGGGCGAGCCGGCCGGCGGCGTCGAGGACAAGCACTTCCATCCGGCGGAGCCGCGCATGCTGCGGCTTTCCTTACTCTTCCGCCTCTAATAATTACGGACGTTGTCCGGAATTAGTGGTGGAGCGCCGGCATGGTGATGCCGAGCTCGCCGGCCACGGCGACGATGCCGAAGCCGAGCAAGCACTCGACGATAGCGTTACGCCGCAGGCTGCGCGACGACGCGGCGCCCGACGCGGCAAGACGCGGCAGGAGCAGCGAGCGGTTGATGACGGCGAGGATCACGATCAGCAGGAAGAGCGAAATTTTCGCGATCAGCAAGCGGCCGTATTGCGTATGGACGAGGGCGGCGGCATCCGGAACGGTGTAGTACGCGTTGATCATCCCCGAGAGCGCGATGGCCGCGATGCTCGCCACGCCCAGCGTGGAGAAGCGCTCAGCAGCGCGCACTGCGAGCGCGCTGGATCGCCGAAGGATGCCGAGCAGCGGCACCAGCGCACCGAGCCACGCGCCGGCCGAGAGCAGGTGCAGGCCATCGGCGCACACGCGCACCCAGCGATCGACACCTTGACCGCCGACCGCGTGTCCGGTGCCCGCGATCGTCGCAAGCAGAAGCCCGGCCAGGATGCCGCCGGCGGCGGCAGGTGGCCGCCCGCGCATCAGCGCCATCAGCAACAGCGTGCCGGCGAGCAGCACGCGCGCGACCCAGACTCTGCCGAAGAGGGTCTGCGTCGCCACCACGCCAAGCGTGCTCGCGCTGAGCGCCTCCGAAGGGGCGAGTCCGCTCATCGCCCCGGCTTCGAGAGCGAGCCACGCCACGGCGCTCGCCAGAACGAGCGCCGCGCACCACAGCGCAGTTCGCCGGAAATGCGCGGGCGGTTCTCGATCGGGCGAAACCGCCCACAGGAAAACGAACTGGCCGAAAAGCACGATCGCCGCGCCGAAATGGATCGCTCGCACCGCGGCGATCAGCGTCGTCTCCAAGGCCTAGGGCGCCACGACGAAGGTGAAATCGCCGTCGGTCACGTGCGTGTCGACCGAAAGCGCGCGCCACTGCACGCGGTAGCTGCCCGCAGGCAGCGGCGGGAGTGATACGCGCATGACCGTGCGATCCGAGGGGTCCACTTGCTTGTCCCTGCGATCCACCTGCCTGCCGTCGTGATCGAGAACGCGCAGCGTGCTGAAGGCCGGCTCGAGCTCCTGCGTGAACCAGACCTTCACCTCCGCGGGCGCGGCTCCGACGGTGCTGCCGACGCGCGGCGACGCATGGTCGAGAAACGCGTGCGCGGCCGCCGCCGGCGCGAGGAGCGCGAGCGCCGCTGCGGCAAGCGCGCGCAGCGCGCATCTCATCGCCTCAGAAAACCGGCTTGCCGATGCTGCGCGGAAAGAGATCATCGATGAAGAAATGCACCTGGAGGAGCAGCCCGGTGCGGCCGCCGGTCCGTGAATTCACCGGCACGACCGCCTCGAGCGCGAACTGCATGTAGCGCCCCGCCCAGACTACGCCGGGATTGACCGTGCCGGTAAAAGCGCTCGCGCCGCGATCTATCGGCTTCTGCAGGTCGAACTCGACGAGCGGGATCAGGCGATTGAACGGCTCGCGCAGCCCGACATCCTTCACGAAGGACTGCAGGTAGGGCAGGCTGTACTCGATCGCGAAGCCGAGCTTCAGGACATCGGGATGCTGCTCCACCGAGGCGTTCCCGTCCTCGTCGATCGCCGTGCTGCGCTTGCGGCTCGGGAGCGCGATGCCGGCGACGCCGGTGACCGCGAGCGGCCGCAGGAACTTCACGCTCTCGGGCAGATCGCCGAGTCCCCTGCCGACGAAGAGGCCCGGCGTCAAGGTGCTGAACGATTCGGCGCCGACGCTTTTGGCTCCCGTGCCGCCGACATCCCAGTCGAGGCCGACCGAAGCGACCGCCTCGCGCGCATCGTTCTTGTAGAACTGGTATTTGACGCTCGCCGAGAGATTATCGAAGCCCTTCTCCACGCCGTTCTCGCTCGCGAGGCGCAGATGATTCACGCCGAAGCCGATCCCCAGGTTTTGCGTCAGGCGCTTGGTGAAATCGGCCGAGATGCTCGTCTGCAGCGTCTCGGGCGAGTCGCCGCTCGGCGCCAATCTCCGCTGAGAGATGAGCGGCAGCGACAGCTCGTCGGCGACGAACGGGTCGTCGATGGTCGGCGTCGCCGGGAAAAAGCGCTTTCCGGCGAAGCCATGCCCCCAGGCGAGCGCCGGGGCGGTAAGGCAGGCGAGCAGCGCGATGCAGCGCAGCCGCGCGGGTGATTGCATTCTCATTTTTCTCCGCATTCTTGAACCAATGCCGCGCGCCGCACGAGGCCGCGCGCCGGGAGCTACAGGTCTTCGATCCTGCGGGCGGAGAGAGACGGCGGCGCGCGCGCGCCATAGAGACGAAGCACCGGGCTCGCCTGCAACCGCTCCCGGCGGGGCGTAACGCGCTCGGCTAGCGCATCAAGGGATAGGGGAAGTTCGGCATGCGACGGCAACAGCGTCCCGACGCCGAGCATGCAGAACGCGCAGTGCTGACCGTGCACGCCGTTGTCGGGAGGCGTCTTGCCGGTGGGAATCTCGAGGTAGTGGGTGACGCCGTCGACCGTGCAGAGCGGAACCAGCGCGACCGAGCGCGGCTTCGCCGCCGCGAGCAGCGGCCATGCTGCCTGCAGGAAGATCGCGAGGATCGCGAGCCACGTCCCGAGCCTTCTCACCTCTACATAATGTCCCGAGAGCCGGCTTTATTCCAGCGGCGGTTCGCCCGCGCTCAATGATGGTGGTCGTGCCCGGCAGCCGGAGCGTTGAGTCCTGTCCTTTCGGCGGCGCCGTAAATGAGCGCCGTGCAGCCGAGCCAGACCCCGACGAGGGCGAGCCAGGCGAGCATGAAGCGGATCGGATGCTTTCGATCGAGGAGCAGCTTGCCCAGCCGGGGGCGCAGCCAGAAAAACAAAACGCCGGCAAGCACCGCGGTCAGCAGAGGCCAGACCAGCGTGTGTGCGTAGTACGTCAAGGACGCCGCTCTACGAGCCGCCCTCGTCATGACCGCAGCTCATTCGCTCCGGCGAAATGAGCTCATCCTTCGAGTCGATGGTCTCGCGCGTGGTGGAGACGATGATCCAGAGGGCAATCAGGGCCGCCACGAGCGGATCGAAGATCGGCATTCCGGTGAGGGTCACGAGCACGCCGGAGGCGACCGGCGCCAGCGAGACCTGGATGTCGCCGAGGTTGTGCAGGTAGGCGAGGCGGATGGAAGCATTCTGGCCGGCAGGCTCGCGCAGCAATCGCGCCACGCCCCAGTTGCCGAGCGCGGCCGCCAAGCCCACCGCGATCGGCACGATGCCGGCGATGGGCACCGGATTCGCCACGCGCTCGACCGCCTGCCATAGGAGGAACGCGCTCACGGCGATCAGGCCCACCGAGTTGAAAAGATTCGCGCTGCGCAGCAGATTGCGCGACAGGCCGCTCGACAGGACGAAAGCCAGATAGAGAAAGACGAGCGCCATCTGGTCCGAGAGGTTGTGGACGCTGTCCATCACCAGGCTCAAGCTCTTCGCCTGGACGCCGGCGACCGCCTCGACGACGAAGATCACGGTGTTGAGCGCGGCAGCCGCGCCGACTTGCCTGCGGAAGTGGGCCATCAGCGAATCTCCACGCGTACGCGTAATTCCTGCGATGAAGGGACGGGCTTGCCGTTCTCGGTTGCCGGGGAGAAGCGCCAGGTGCGAAGCGTCTCCAGGATCAAGCGGTTGAGAAGCGGATCCGGCGTCGGCGTCACCAGCTCCACCGACACCGTGCCGTCGGCGGCAATGGTGAAGCGCGCGAGCGCCTCCGCGCTGCTCGCCCGATCGCGCAGCTCGTCGGGGATTTTCGGCAGCGGGTTGTAGAGCGCTCGCGCGGCGGTCGGTGCGGGTTGAAAGGTGGTTGGCGGGCTTGGCGCCGCAGCCGCTGGCGGCGGCGCAGGCGTCGGCGGTGCTGCCTGCGGCTCCGGCTCGACGTTTGGCGCTTCAGGCGTCGGTGGCGCTTCCGCCTCTGGCGCCACGGGTCGCTCGATGCGGCGCGGCATCCTCACCGCCGGTGGCGGCTTTGGCGCTGGCGTCGCCTCCGCGGGTGGCGGCGCCTCGCTCGGCAGCTCGATCAGTCGCGCGTCGATCGGCTGCGGCGGCGGAGCGATCGGCTCGCGCGCGAGCAGCAGTCCCAGCAGCCAGAGGATGCTCGCCCAGGCGACGATCACCGCGGGCAGGACCATCGAGAAGCGGCGCCACGCACCGTCCTCGATGTGGCCGAAAGGCGGCGAGGCGAGATCAGCCGCCACGCTTCACCGCGATCAGGAAATGCTCGGCGCCGGCCGCGCGTGCCTGCAGCATCGCTTTCACCACGGTGCCCTGCGGCGCCGTTTCGTCGGCCGCGACGATGACGGTCGATTCGCTGCCAGCGAGCATCGGCCGCAGGGTGGCGGCGAGCGCCGGAACCGTGACCGGCGTCTGGTTGAGGAAGATGTCGCCATTTGCGCGCACCGTCAGCGTGACCGGCGTCTTCACTTGCATGGCCGGCGCCTCGCCCTGCGGCAGGTTCACCGCGAGCGAATTCAGGTTCTGCATGGAGAGCGACGCCAGCATGAACGTTGCGAGCAGGAAGAACATCACGTCGATCATCGGGATGATCTCGATGCGGCCCTTGCGCGTCTCGCGAAGATGTCTCAGCTTCATGCGTGCTGCCCGCCGTTATCCATGCGGATGCGATCGACGAGGCGCGTGCCGAGGCGCTCCATCTCGTCGTGCACCTGCGACTGCCGCTTGGCGAAATAGTTGAAGGCAAAGAGCGCGACCAGCGCGACGAAGAGACCTAGCGCCGTGGCGATGAGCGCTTCGGCCACGCCGGCGGTGACGGCGGTCGGATCGACCAGCCCTTTGGCGCCGATCAGCCCGAACGACTGCATCATCCCCATGATCGTGCCGAGGAGCCCGAGCAGCGGGGCCGCGGTGACGGTGGTCTCGAGGATCCACAGCCCGCGCCCAAGCGCTTTTTCGATCTGCTGCGCTTCGTCGCCCGCCCTCGATTCCACCCACCACGGCGGCTGCCGGCGGTTGCCGAGGATCACGGCGAAGAAGCGGCGGAAGTAACTGCGCGCCGGCAGGCGGGCCAGCATCTCCTCGAGCGCCTGCCATTTGAAGTCGTAGGTCTCGATGAGCTCGAGCAGCGCCGCCGGCAGCCGGACGTGGCGCGCATACATGAGCGCCTTGTCGGCGGCGATGAACGACGCCACCACCGCCAGCGCGGCGATGGGGTACACCATGACCCCACCCGCCTTGATGGCGGTGATCGCGTAGGTGATGTTCTGCATTCCGGCTCAGAACACCTTCGACAGGCCGGCGAAATACCCGCGCCGCGGACCGAACTGCGGCGCGCCGACACCGATGCCCGTGCCGTCGCGGATCTCGTAGGTCTTGTCGAAGACGTTGATCACCGAAACGCGCAAGTCCACCTTGCCGAACGTGCCCGTGTTGAAGGTGTGCAGGAGACCCGCATTCACGTGCGTGTACGCCGGCAGCTGCTCGGTGTTGGCGAAGCCGCGCCGCAGGCCGCTGCCGTAGAACGCGTCGAGCGTGTAGCGCGTTCCCCGCCACGCGTACGCGGTGCCTGCGGAGGCGGTGTAGCGCTGGTCGTGGTCGAGGTAGACCCAGTGCTTCGAGATGTAGTCGAGTTCGTCGGGGTCGAAGTTGAACTGCGCGGAGGTGATGTTCGTCGCCTGCGCCTTCGACCATGCCACGTTGGCATAGGCGGACAGGTTGTCCTTCTTGTAGTTCGCCGTGAACTCGACGCCGTAGACCTTCGCTTTCTCGTAGTTGAAGGGAGTGAAGATCAGCGCCTGGCCGAACTGCCCCTCGTCGAGAATCTGCGACGTCTTCTTGTAGTAGCCGTCGATGCCGAGATTGAGCGTGCTGGTGAGCTGATGCGTGACTCCGGCGTCGAAATAGTGCGATCGCTCCGGCTGCACCGGGTCGTTCTGGTTCGTGGCCGGCGCATTCGTGGTGTTGGCGAAGAGATCGAGCGTCTTGTTGGAGACCAGCTCGTTCGGCGGCGGCGTGAAGTAGCGCGCATACCCCGCATGCACCGTCGTCCGCCCGCTCGGCTTGTAGACGAGACCGAGGCGCGGGCTGAGCTGGCTCGCCTTGACGAAGGCGTCCATGCGGTCGATGCGCGCGCCGTAGTTCACCGTCAGGCGCTCGCTCGCGTGCCATTCGTCCTGCAGGTACAGGCCGAGGAGCGTGTTGCCGTTCTTGGTGTTGTTGTCGACGATGTCGAGCGCCGGGCCGTTGATCGCGCCGGTCGCCGGATCGACCGGGAACACGGTCGACGTGTTTTCGCTTTTTACGTTCTCCGAGCTCGCCGACACGCCCATGCGCAGCGTGTGCGCATCGCCCAGCCGATAGCTGCCGTCGCCCTGAACGCCGTTCGTAAAGCTGCTGCGGAAGACTCTGGAGGCGACGCCGTTGAACACGAGGTCGCCGACCGGATCGGGATTGAAGCGCACGCTGCTGTAGCGCGTGAAGAATGCGACCTGGTAGTCCATTCCCGAGCTGAGCGTGCCCTGCAGCGCGAGGATCGCGTAGTTGTTGATCTCGCGTTGCGTCTCGTTCAGATCCGCCGAGTTGAACCCCGCGACGCCGGCAGCCGCGAGGAACCCGGGATCGGGATCCTGGCCGGGGTTGTTGGGGATTTGGAACTGGCCGTAGGACGTCCCGGCGATGAAGCTCAGGCGCGAACTGGAGTCGAGGAGCTTGGAGAGATAAGCGAACCCCTTGCCCTGGTCGGTATGGTCATGGATCGGGTCGCGCGACGACGTGGGATTCTCGATGCCGATGTTGCTATGGAGATAGGACCCGCTCAGGTAGTAGCTCAGCCCGCCCGAAGTCGTCCCGGCGTATTCGGCGCTCGGGTTGAGTGTCTCGTAGGAGCCGCCGTAAATCCCGACGCGCCCGCCCCGGTCGAAGGCGTTCTTCGTCTCGATCTCGATCACGCCGGCGGTGCGGTAGCCGTACTGCGCCGGGAGCGCCCCCGTGAGGAGATCGATGCGCCGCGCGAAGCGCGTATCGAGCGCCTGGCCGAATCCGGTGATCCCTTCCGGCAGGATCACGTTGTTCAGGCGGTACTGCACGTTCGCATGCTCGCCGCGGATGTGGAGCTGACCGAAGGAGTCGTTCGCCACCCCCGGCGCCTGCAAGAGCACCTGGTTGAACGCCGTGTTGTCGCCTTGAGGCAGCGCCTGGATATCGCGCTCGTCGAACGTGTACTGACTGCTTCCCGTGCGCGGCGAAAGTGCGTTTCTCGCGCGATCGAGGCGCTCGGCCGTAATCCTGACCTCGGGTATGTCCTCGCCGGTCGCCGCGGCGGCGACCTCGGTCGAGGTTGCTGCCCCCGCGCTCTGCGCCCGCGCAAACGCGCAAGCAACCGCCATGCTGATTCCAGATACCAATGGTACGAACCGCTTCATTTGCTCTCCCGTGTGCATAGGCGCGCCGTCCGCCAAGGCGGTGGCGCTGAAGCGACCGGCCGAGCGCCTCAGGCGGCGCTCAAGCGGTCGTCGTGCGGACTACTGTGGGAGAAGCGAAGGCGGGCCCCGCGACGCGGGGCGTGGTGAAAGCTGACTGGCCGATGCTACGACGGCACGGAAATCTGCGGAACGCGGCAGCTCGGCGAAAAAGTCGGGGACCACGGCCGTCGTGATCGCGCCGAGGACCGCGCCCATCGCCGAGTGGAACGCGCAGAGCTGGTCGTTGGGCGAGCGCTCGCTGTAATCAGCAGGTTGCGCCGTGTGGTGGGAGGGCGCCGCTGCCGCGTGCCAGATTTGGTGCGAGACGGCGACGTGCTGGGAAACGAGGAACGCAAAGACGAGGAGCAAGCGCCCGGCGGCCGCGAGGCTCAAGCTACCTATCCGCAATGCGCGCGTGCTCAGCAACACAATGCCCGCATTACAACATCAACCGGCGTCATTTGCACTTCAGGTTGCCCCTCGTGAGGTCTATCGGCTTGGTGCAGTCCTGCTCCGTGACCTCCCGCTTCGGATCGAGCGGCGGCACCTGCCGCGGATCGAGAAATGGCCGCCCTGTACCGCCGCCGTGGCCGGTCTGCGTGGTCTGCATCGTCGTCGTCGGCGCGGACGAGGGCAGGCCGCCGCCCCTGCCGCCCGACACCGACGCCGGGGCCGCAAGCGCAAATGCGGGGAGAAGGAAAAGGACGGCAAGGGGTCTCATCGCGCGAGGAAGCCGGAATCCACCGGCAGCGTGACGCCGGTGATCGAGCGAGCCGCCGGGGTACACAGGTAAACGATCGCGGCGGCGATTTCTTCCGGCTCCGGCAGCCGGCCGAGCGGCGTGTGGTGCATGACGCGCTTCAGCAGCTCGGGGTTGGAGAAGATCGGCGTCGTGAAATCGGTGCGCACGAAGGTCGGCGCCACCGCGTTCACGCGGATGTTGTCGGATGCCCACTCGAGCGCGAGCGCGCGGGTGAGGTTGACCACGGCGCCCTTGCTCGCCTGGTAAGAGGCGTTGGGGAAGATGCCGCCGGAGAAGCCCATGATGGAGGCGAGGTTCACGATCGAGCCGCCGCCGCGCTTCTTCAGGTAGGGCATCACGGCACGCGAGCAGAGAAACACCGCGGTGAGATTGAGATCGATGACGGCCTGCCATTCTTCCCGCGCGAGCTCGGTCGCCGGCTTGCGGGTTGCGCGCCCAGCGTTGTTGACGAGGATGTCGATGCCGCCGTGCTGCTTCTCCGCATCGGCGAGCGCGCGGCCGACGGCCTTCTCGTCGGTGACGTCGCAGCCGGTGGCGATATCGAGGCTCACCGCGGTGCCGCCGGCTTTTTGGATAAGGCGGACGGTGGCAGCGCCGATGCCGTTCGCGCCGCCGGTGACGATGGCGACCTGCCCTTCGAGCCGGAACTGCTCCATCGGAAAAGTATACTCAGTGTCCCGTGCATGACCTCCTGATCCGTAACGCGCTCCTGGTGGATGGCCTCGGCTCGCCGCCGGTGCGCGGCGACCTGGCGGTGAAGGACGGCCGCATCGCCGGCTTGGGCAGCGCCGATGGCGGTGCGAAGGAAAGCATCGATGCCGACGGCCTCGCGCTCATGCCGGGCATCATCGACAACCACACGCACTACGACGCGCAGATCACCTGGGATCCGTGGGTGTCGCCCTCGCCCGCGCTCGGCGTCACCACCGCCGTGATCGGCAACTGCGGCTTCACCATCGCGCCGTGCCGGCCGCGCGACCGCGAGCGCGTGATGCGCAATCTCACGCAAGTGGAAGGCATGGCGATCGACGCGCTGCGCGCGGGGATCCGCTGGGAGTTCGAGACCGTGCCGCAGTACCTCGACATGCTCGAGCGCCAGGGCGCCGCGGTGAACATCGCGGCGTTCGTCGGCCATTCGAGCGTGCGCACGTATGTCATGGGCGACGCCGCCACCCAGCGCGCCGCGACCGATGCCGAAGTGGCGACAATGAGGAACATCGTGCTCGACGGCCTGCGCGCCGGCGCGATCGGGTTTGCGACCAGCACCTCGCCCGCGCACAACGGCGACGGCGGCCTGCCGATGCCCTCGCGCCTGGCGGACGAGAAGGAGCTGGCGGCGCTCGCCGGCACGTTGAAGGAGGCCGGTCGCGGGCTCTTCATGCTCACCAAGGGCGGCCACACGAGCATGGACTTCCTAGAGCGGCTCGCGGCGGACACGGGGCGGCCGGTCGTGGTGGCGGCACTGTTTCACGACGGCACCAAGCCCGAGAGCGTGTTCGATGAGCTCGGCGCCATCGGTGCGGCGAACTCGCGCGGCCGCCAGCTCGTCGGCGCGATCTCCTGCTGCCCGCTGACGATGGATTTCACCCTGCGCTCGCCCTACACGTTCGAGAGCCTCGACGCCTGGAACCAGGCGATGCGATTGAAGGGCGATGCCTACTTCCGCAAGCTCGCCGACCCGGCGTTTCGCTCGGCGTTGCGCGAGGAGATTGGCCGGCCCGGACACTTTCGCCTCTTCAACGGCGAGTGGGACAAGGTGCACGTCGTCGAATCGGCACGGCCGCATGCCGAGAACCGCTCGATCGCCGAGCTCGCCCACGAGGCGGGCAAGGATCCGCTCGACACCATGCTCGACCTCGCGCTCGGCGAGAACCTCGACACGGTGTTCAGCGCGCTGCTCCTCAACTCCGACGAGGCAGGCGTCGGGCGCATGCTGCGCGACCCGAACGCGCTCGTCTCGCTGTCGGACGCCGGCGCGCACCTCACGTTCTTCAACGACGCGGGCTTCGGCCTGCACCTCCTCGGCCGCTGGTCGCGCGAGCTCGGCGTGCTGTCGCTCGCCGAAGCGGCGCGGCGCCTCACCGGACATCCGGCGAAGATCTACGGCATCCGCAGGCGCGGCGTGCTCAAGCCGGGCTACCACGCTGATCTCCTGCTCTTCGACCCGAAGACGGTGAATCGCGGCCCGAACCGCCGCGTGTTCGACCTGCCGGCGGGCCAGCCGCGCCTCACCACCGACGCGATCGGCGTGCACGGCGTGTGGGTCAACGGCGCGCGCATCGCCGACCAGAACGGCGTACAAAAATCCGAGCGGCTGCCCGGCCGCTTGCTGCGCGAGTTCGCGCCGTAGCCTCAGCCCGACAGTTGCTGCCATAGCGTAGCGATCCAACTACGCGTATTTGCGTCGCCGCCGGGCGACGTCAGGCGATTTCCCCTACGCAGTGAAGCGTTATCGCTCAGGGACTTAGCCGCAGGCATAGCTCGTGCTCTTAGGGACGTGCTGTCCTATCCACCACTACACATTTGGGAGCAGAGAGTGCTACAGAAAGACGGGTTCTTTCGTAAACGCGAGGAAAAGCGCGAGGACAATCTTTTCCGCCCGAGCCAAGCAGTCACCGCTGCTCCTGTAACCGCCGCCAACACCGACGCTGACACCACCGTGCCCAGCGCCGCCGCCGCCGTCACCAACGAGCGCAAGGAAGCCAAGCTCGTCGTCGGTCCCGACATCAAGCTGAAGGGCGTCGAGATCAGCGATTGCGATACGCTGATCGTCGAAGGCCGCGTCGAGGCGACGCTGGACTCGCGCGTGCTCGAGATCACGCCGCACGGCGTGTTCCAGGGCACCATCGCGGTCGACAACGCCGAGATCCATGGCCGCTTCGAGGGCGAGCTCACGGTGCGCAAGCAGCTCGTCATCTACGGTGCCGGCAAAGTCTCCGGCAAGATCCGCTACGCCAAGATCAAGGTCGAGGAAGGCGCCGAGCTGCAGGGCGACATCTCGATGCTCGACAAGGCGTCGGCCGCAGTCCGCAAGGCCGCCTAAGAGCCGACTCTCCCCCCTGCCGGGCCCTCGGGCGCAGTCGGCCCCGGGTCCGGCTTTTCGCGTCTCATAGGCAGATAAGAAGGACGAGCGCCACGGTCAGCGCGAGCGCGGCGAAATCGTTCCAGGGCGAAAGTTCCATGCCGCCAATCTAAGGCGGCCACCCCACGGCGCACGACGCACTGCGTCACCGCGGCGGAGGCGAATATTCACAACATGCCCTCGGTCTCGATGAAGCGGACGACGCGCTCGAGGCCTTCGCCGGTCTTCAGGTTGGTGAACTGGAACGGCCGCGCGCCGCGCATCTTCTTCGCGTCGTGCGCCATGACCTCGAGCGAGGCGCCGACCATCGGCGCGAGGTCGATCTTGTTGATCACGAGGAGGTCCGACTTCGTGATGCCCGGCCCGCCCTTGCGCGGGATCTTGTCGCCCGCGGCCACGTCGATGACGTAAAGCGTGAGATCCGAGAGCTCCGGGCTGAAGGTCGCGGCGAGGTTGTCGCCGCCCGACTCGATGAACACCAGGTCCAGCTTGGGGAAGCGCCGCGTCAGCCGCGACACCGCCTCCAGGTTGATCGACGCGTCCTCGCGGATCGCCGTGTGCGGGCAGCCGCCGGTCTCGACGCCGATGATGCGCTCAGGCGCGAGCGCCTCGTTGCGCACGAGGAACTGCGCGTCTTCCTCGGTGTAGATGTCGTTCGTCACGACGGCGATCTGGTAGCGGCTGCGCAGCGCACGGCACAGCGCGAGCGTGAGCGCGGTCTTGCCCGAGCCGACCGGTCCGCCGATGCCCACGCGCAGCGTCACGACCTGAACAGCCGGCTGTACTGCGTTTCGTGGCGCGCCGAGAGGCAAGCGAGGCCGGGCGCGAAGTTCGACCATTGCGGTGGCGCCCCCGCCAGGTCGTGCAACCGGGCGCCGAGCGCGAGCAGGATCTTCTGCCCCGCCGTCTGCCCCAGCGGCACTGATTTCAGCGCGGCCATCACCTGGTTCTCGAGCCAGGACCAGAGATAGGCCACGGCTGCGTCGCCGGCGGGAAGGTTCCAAGCGCGCGCCGCGCAGGCGAAGGACGTCGGCAGCGCCGGCTGCTCGATCGGCACGTCGATGCCCAGATCGGTGAGCAGCTTGGCGAGCGACTGCCCCATCTGCACGGTCTCGGCGCGCAGCTCCGCGGTCTCGCGCGAGGCGAGGAAAAGATCGTTGGTCGCCTGGCTCGGCTCGACGAGCTGCTGGCGCAGTACCGTGAGCTCGATTTTCGCAACGGAAAACTCGAGCACGTCGCCGATCCAGCGCTGCGCGCTCTCCGCGTCTGTGACGATGCCGGCCTCGACCGCGGCCTCGAGGCCCTGCGAATAGCTGTACGCCCCCACGGGAAGCGTCGGGCTCGCGAGCTGCAGGAGGCGGGCCAGGCTACTCATGGAAATGGTCGTGGATCTTCCCGCCATGGCTCATCTCGTCGTGCCGGTGGTACGCGCCTGCTTCGGGCTCGAACGGCGCTGCGACGTGCGAGACGCGCGCGCCGAGCTTGCGCGCCATCTCCTCGAGCACATGGTCTTCCTCGATGCGCAGGAAATCCCTGCCGACCTGCACCGGCACGTGGCGATTGCCGAGATGGTAGGCGATGCGCGCGAGCTGGTCGCTCTCGATGTGCAGGAGCTTCTCCTTCGCCGCCACGATCTCGACCTGCCGGCCGTCGGCCGTCCTGACGACATCGCCGCCGCGCATGACGGTGCCGCGCTCGAGCATCAGGCGGATCTCCTCGCCGGAGGCGAGCTTCGCGCGCAGGCGGCTCTTCTGCCGCTGCTCGAATGGCAGCTCGAGGCGATCCATCAGAAGAGAAAGTAACGCTGCGCCATCGGCAGCACTTTCGCCGGCTCGCAGACGAGGAGCTCGCCGTCGGCGCGCACCTCGTAGGTTTCGGGGTCGACGCTCATTTTCGGGAGGTAGCTGTTGTGCACCATGTGCCGCTTGCCGACGCGGCGGACGCCCTTGACGGCGACCAGGCGCCGGCCGAGCTTTTCCAGCTTTCGGTTTTTCAGGGATGCCTTCGACACGAACGTCACCGCGACCTCGCGATTGAATGCGCCGAACATCGGCCGGTAGTGCACCGGCTGCGGCGTCGGGATCGAGGCGTTCGGATCACCCATCGCCGCCGCGGCGATCATGCCGCCCTTCACGATGGTGGACGGCTTCACACCGAAGAACGCCGGCTTCCAGAGCACGATGTCGGCGAGCTTGCCTTCCTCGATCGAGCCGACCTCGTGCGAGATGCCGTGCGCAATCGCCGGGTTGATCGTGTACTTCGCCACGTAGCGCTTCACCCGGTGGTTGTCGTTTTTGGAATCATTTTGCAAAGCGCCGCGCTGCAGCTTCATCTTGTGCGCGGTCTGCCAGGTGCGGATGATCACCTCGCCGACGCGGCCCATCGCCTGCGAATCGGACGACATCATCGAGAAGGCGCCGAGGTCGTGCAGGATGTCCTCGGCCGCGATCGTCTCCCGGCGGATGCGCGACTCGGCGAACGCCACGTCCTCGGCGATCGCCGGATCGAGGTGATGGCACACCATCAGCATGTCGAGGTGCTCGGCGACCGTGTTCACCGTGTAGGGCATGGTCGGGTTGGTCGAGGACGGCAGCACGTTCGGCTCGCCGCAGATCTTGATGATGTCCGGCGCGTGGCCGCCGCCCGCGCCCTCGGTGTGGAAGGTGGCGATCGAGCGGCCCTTCATCGCCGCGACCGAGCTTTCGACGAAGCCCGACTCGTTCAGCGTGTCGGTGTGGATCGCGACCTGCACGTCCATCTTGTCCGCGACCGCGAGGCAGTTGTCGATCGCTGCCGGCGTCGTGCCCCAGTCCTCGTGCAGCTTGAGGCCCATCGCGCCCGCCTGTATTTGCTCCATCAGCGGCGCGGGCAGCGAAGCGTTGCCTTTGCCGAGGAAGCCGAGGTTCATCGGAAACGCTTCCGCGGCGACGAGCATCGAGTAGATGTGCCACGGCCCAGGCGTGCAGGTGGTGGCAAACGTCCCGGTGGCGGGTCCCGTGCCGCCGCCGATCATCGTGGTGACGCCGGACATGAGCGCCTCTTCGATCTGCTGCGGGCAGATGAAGTGGATGTGGCAGTCGATGCCGCCCGCGGTCGCGATCAGGCCCTCGCCGGCGATGACCTCGGTGCCCGCGCCGATCGGGATCGTCACCGCGGGCTGCACGTCGGGATTGCCGGCCTTGCCGATCTTCCAGATGCGGCCGTTCTTCAAGCCGATGTCGGCCTTGACGATGCCCCAGTGATCGACGATCAGCGCGTTGGTGATCACCGTGTCGGCGATGTCCTTCGAGACGCGCTGGCTCTGGCCCATGCCGTCGCGGATCACCTTGCCGCCGCCGAACTTCACCTCTTCGCCGTAGACGGTGAAGTCCTTCTCGACCTCGATCCAGAGCTCGGTGTCGGCGAGCCGCACGCGATCGCCGACCGTCGGGCCGAACATCTCGGCGTAAGCCTGGCGCGTGATCTTCATTTCAGCTTGCCCATCACCGCACCGGTGAAGCCATAGACCTTCCTAGCCCCTGCGAACGGAAGCAGCGCCACGGTGCGCGTCTGCCCCGGCTCGAAGCGCACGGCCGTACCGGCGGCGATATTGAGGCGGCAACCGTAGGCCTTCTTGCGATCGAACTTGAGCGCCGCGTTCGCCTCGGCGAAGTGGTAGTGCGATCCGACCTGGATCGGGCGGTCGCCGCTGTTCGTCACCTCGAGGGTGACGGCCTTGCGGCCGCGGTTCAGCTCGATGTCGCCCGCGGCGACTTTGATCTCGCCGGGAATCACGGTATGGGGTTGTGAACCGTCACGAGCTTCGTGCCATCGGGAAACGTCGCTTCGATCTGGATCTCGGGAATCATCTCGGCCACCCCTTCCATCACGTCGTCGCGCTTGAGGAGCGTCGCACCCCAGCTCATCAGCTCCTGCACGCTGCGGCCGTCGCGCGCCGCCTCCATCAGCGCGGCGCTGATATAGGCCACCGCCTCCGGATAATTGAGCTTGAGGCCCCTCGCCTTTCGCCGCTCCGCGAGAAGCCCGGCGGTGAAGACCAGGAGCTTGTCCTTCTCGCGCGGCGTGAGCTCCATCTCAGGTACTCCAGATCCTCGGCTCGATCGCGTCGCGGCCGCAGACCGAGGGGCGGAGTGCCTTCCACAGAGCGGTGAATGCTTGCAGCGCAGCTTCGCTCGAATCGCCGAGATAGCGCGCGATGACGAGGCCCGGCAGATGCGTCACGGCCAACTCAGGCACGCGCATCGATGAATCGGCAGTGGCGATCAGCATGCCGAACACGCTGCGGCCGCCGAGTCCGACGGGGGAGCTCATCAGCCGGCCGCCGGCTTCGATCTCACCCATGTCGATGTACAGCGGTCGTCCCTCGCGATCGATGCGCGTGGAAACCTTCAGACGGCCGCGCTCGAAGCGCTCGCCCGCGCCGCGGCGGCCGAGGCAGACGATCTCCCAGCCGATGAAGCGCGCGCCTTCGGCGAGCTCGACGCGCGTGTCGAGCTCGGCGATTGCGCCGTCGAACACGATGGTCTCGCGCGGCAGCCATTCGAGCGTGCCGGCCACCTTGAAGTCGAGCGATTGCCGCGCCCACGCTCCGCTCGACCGGTACCATTTGCCGGCGCCGGGCGTGGTGAGGACGGCATGGCTCTGCGGCGCGCAGTCGACATCGAGCGCGAGCTCATCGCCGCCGGCGATGCCGCCGGGCGGATGAACGATGATGGCGTGGCACACATCGGCGCCTTCGGGATACAGCGGCTTCTGCACGACCAGTGGGCCGTCGTGCGCGCGTCCGACGAGGACCGAGCGCTCGCCCTGGCGCGCGAAAGCGAGTGACAGGCTTGCCTTCCAGGACGCCCCTTCAGGTGGAGAACCGAAAAGGCACGGTTCGGCAACGCGCATCGGAAAATCATACCGCCAGCAGGCGCTTCACGTCGTCGCGTTCCATGTCTGCGCCGGCGCCGCGGGCGACGATCTCGCCGCGCTCCATCACGAGGTACTGGTCGGCGAGCGAGCGCGCGAAGTCGTAATACTGCTCGACCAGCAGGATGGCCATCTCTCCGGACGCGGCGAGCGAGCGGATGGCGCGCTCAATCTCCTTGATGATGGAAGGCTGGATGCCTTCGGTCGGCTCATCCAGGATAAGCAACCGCGGCTTCATGGCGAGCGCGCGGCCGATGGCGAGCTGCTGCTGCTGGCCGCCCGAGAGGTCGCCGCCGCGGCGGCCGAGCATCTGCCTGAGCACGGGGAACATCTCGAAAACCGGCTCCGGAATGCGCCTCGCGCCCATCAGGAGGTTCTCCTCCACCGAAAGGCGCGGGAAGATCTCGCGGCCCTGCGGCACATACCCCAAGCCGGCGCGTGCGCGCTCGTAGGGCTTCGCGCGCGTCAGCTCCTTCCGCTCGAACACGATGGTTCCGCTGCGTGCCGGCAGCAAACCCATCAGCGTCCGCAGCAGCGTGGTCTTGCCCACGCCGTTGCGCCCGAGGAGCGCGGTCACCTTGCCGGCCGGCGCTTCGAAACTCAAGTCCCGCAGGATGTGGCTGCCGCCGTAATACTGATTCAGCTCATTAACGACCAAGGTAGACCTCGATCACTCGCGGGTCGTTCTTCACCTGGTGCATCGGCCCTTCAGCGATCACGCTTCCCTCGTGCAGCACCGTCACCTTGCGCGCGATGGTCTCGATGAACGCCATGTCGTGCTCCACGACGACGAGCGAATGCGTGCCGGCGAGCGAGACGAAGAGCTCGGCGGTGCGCTCGGTCTCCTCGTCGCTCATCCCGGCGACGGGCTCGTCGAGGAGCAGGAGCTTCGGCTCCTGCATGAGGAGCATGCCGATCTCGAGCCACTGCTTCTGGCCGTGCGACAGCAGCCCGGCGACACGGTCCGGCTCGCCGTCGAGGCGCACGAGCCGCATCGTGGCGTCGATGCGACCGTGCTCCTCGGAGCCGAGCTTCGACAAGAGAGTGGTGCGTGCGCGCTTGTCGGCCTTCATCGCGAGCTCCAGATTCTCGAACACCGTGAGCGGCTCGAAGATGGTCGGCTTCTGGAACTTGCGGCCGATGCCGGCGTGCGCGATCTGCGCTTCCGACAGGCGCGAGAGATCCACCGACTGGTTGAAGAACACGCTGCCGTCGTCGGGCCGCGTCTTGCCGGTGATGACGTCCATCATCGTCGTCTTGCCGGCGCCGTTCGGGCCGATGACGCAGCGCAGCTCGCCCGCATCGATGGCGAGCGACAGGTTGTTCAGCGCCTTGAAGCCGTCGAAGCTGACCGTGATGCCGTTCAGGTAGAGAACGACCCCTTGGCCGACGTTCACCTCGGCAGCCGTCGCAGCCATCATTTGCGGCTCATCAAGCCCAGCACGCCGCGCGGCAGGAAAAGCGTGACCAGCACGAAGATCAGCCCGAGGAAATAGAGCCAGTACTCGGGAAAGGCCTGGGTGAAAAAGCTCTTCGCGCCGTTCACCAGCCCCGCGCCGAGCAACGGGCCGACGAGCGTGCCGCGGCCGCCCACCGCGACCCAGATCGCGATCTCGATCGAGTTCGCGGGCGACATCTCGCTCGGATTGATGATGCCGACCTGCGGCACGTAGAGCGCGCCGGCGATGCCGCACAGCACCGCCGAGGCGGTGAAGACGGCGACCTTGTAATGGACCGGGTCGTAGCCGCAGAACATGACGCGCTGCTCGGCGTCGCGGATGGCGGCGAGCACTCGGCCGAACTTCGACGTCACCACCCAGCGCGCCGATAGAACGGTTGCCAGCAAAGTAAAGGCGGTAATGGCGAAGAGCGCCATGCGCGTCTGCGGCGTCGTGATCGCGAATCCCACGATGCGCTTGAAATCGGTGAAGCCGTTGTTGCCGCCGAAGCCGGTGTTGTTGCGGAAAAAGAGCAGCATCGCGGCGAAGGTCAGCGCCTGCGTGATGATCGAGAAGTACACGCCTTTCACGCGCGAGCGGAAAGCGAAGAAGCCGAAGACGAACGCGAGCACGCCGGGAACCAGAACCACGAGCAGCGCGGTCCACCAGAAGTGGTCGGTCATCCACCACTGCCAGGGAAACTCCTTCCAGTCGAGGAACACCATGAAGTCGGGCAGATCGGACTGGTACTGGCCTTCGCGGCCGATCTGGCGCATGAGGTACATGCCCATGGCATAGCCGCCGAGCGCGAAAAAGAGGCCGTGTCCGAGCGAGAGGATGCCGGCGTAGCCCCAGACGAGATCGAGCGCCACGGCGACGATGGCGTAGCACAGGATCTTGCCGCCGAGCGTCACCCAGAAGTTCGAGAGATGCAGCGGATGACCCGCGGGCACCACCAGGTTAAGTAACGGGAAGAGCACGAAGGCGACGAAGGCGGCGGCGCCGAGGATGGTCCAGCCGCGCGGACCGTAGAGGCGGCTCAATCCGCCACCCTGCCGCGCAGCGCGAAGAGCCCCTGCGGCCGGCGCTGGATGAAGATGATGATGAACACGAGCACCGCGATCTTGGCGAGCACGGCGCCCGACCAGGACTCGAGCAGCTTGTTGGCGAAGCCGAGGACCAGCGCGGCGTACACCGTGCCGGCGAGCTGGCCGACGCCGCCGAAGACGACGACCAGGAACGAATCGACGATGTAGCCCTGGCCGAGGTCGGGGCCTACATTGCCGAGCTGCGAGAGCGCGCAGCCCGCGAGTCCGGCAATACCGGAGCCGAGGCCGAAGGCCCAGGCGTCGACGCGCCCGGTCGGCACGCCGACGCACGAAGCCATCGCCCGGTTCTGCGTCACGCCGCGGATGAAGAGGCCGAGCCGCGTCTTGGCGAGGAGCAGCCACATGGCGGCGAGAACGGCCACGGCGAAAAGCACGATGTAGATCCGGCTCCACGGCAGCACCACGTTCGAAAGCACCTGGATGCCGCCCGACATGAACGCCGGGTTCTCGACCTGCACGTTCTGCGCGCCGAAGACCGTGCGCACCGCCTGGATGAGGATCAGGCTCAGGCCCCAGGTGGCGAGCAGCGTCTCGAGCGGCCGGCCGTAGAGCCAGCGGATCACGCTGCGCTCGAGCGCCATGCCGACAAGCCCGGCGGCAATGAACGACGCGGGCACGGCGGCAACGAGGTACCAGTCGAAAATCCCCCAGGCGCGGAACAGGTTCTGCACGACGTACGCGCTGTAGGCGCCGATCATGATGAGCTCGCCGTGCGCCATGTTGATCACGCCCATCAGGCCGTAGGTGATGGCGAGGCCGAGCGCCGCGAGCAGCAGTATCGATCCCAGCGACACGCCCGCAAAGGCGAGCCCCAGCCATTCGCCCCACGCCAGCCGCTTCTCCACGGCCTCCAGGCTCATGCGCGCTTCGCGGCGGATGTCGGGATCGGCGTCGCTCGCCAGGCCGAGGAGCAAGGTCTTCGAGTTCGGATTGGATGAGCGGCCGAGGAGGCGAATCGCCGCGAGCCGCGCATCGGGCGAGTCGGCGTTCAACTGCATGCCGGCGGCGGTCATCTCGAGCAGCGCGCGGATCTCTGCATCGCTTTCTTTCGCCAGCGCCTTCTCGATCAGCGGATACATCGCCGCGTCGTTCACGCCGGCGAGCGCCTTGGCGGCGGCTAGGCGCGCGCTTTTTTCCGGCGACAGCAGGTTCAGGACGGCGAGCGCATCGCCGATCGCGGCGCGCAGGCGATTGTTGGCGACCACGTCGTCGCGCTCGGCGGGCAGCGCGCTTTCCACGCCCGTAAAGGGATCGACCGCCTTCTCACCCCGTACGATGAAGACCCGCTTGCCCGAGGTCTGCACATCGCCCGCCGCAAACGCTTTCAGCAGCTCGACGGCCTTGGCGTCGCCTTCGGCGACGAGAGCGGCGATCGCCGCGATGCGCTCGTCGCCTTCGCCGAACGCGAGCTTCTCGACCGCATCGCGATCGAGCGCCCGCGCCGCGCCGCTCGCAATAAAAAGGGCCGCCGCGACGATCGCTGCGGCGGCCCGCCTTCCACCAGAGAACACGTTTAGGGCTTTTTGTCGGCCATCAGCGCCGGCTCGTCCTTCTTCTTGTCGTTGCCCGGGATGTACGGGCTCCACGGCTGGGCCTTGATCGGGCCCTGGGTCTTCCACACGACGTTGAACTGGCCGTCGGCCTTCACCTCGCCGATGAACACCGCCTTGTGCAGGTGGTGGTTCTTCTCGTCCATCTTGGAGGTGATGCCCGAGGGCGCCGGGAAGGTCTGCCCGGCCATCGCCGCGGTCACCTTCTCGACGTCGAAGCTCTTCGCCTTCTCCACCGCCTGCTTCCACATGTAGACGCCGATATAGGTCGCCTCCATCGGATCGTTGGTCAGCGGCTTGTCCTTGTGGCCGGGGATGTTCTTCGCCTTGGCGTACGCGGACCACTTCTTGATGAACGCGTCGTTCGCCGGCGCCTTGATCGACATGAAGTAGTTCCACGCCGCGAGGTGGCCGACGAGCGGCTTGGTGTCGACGCCGCGCAGCTCCTCTTCGCCCACCGAGAACGCCACCACCGGCACGTCGGTCGCCTTCAGGCCCTGGTTGCCGAGCTCCTTGTAGAACGGCACGTTCGAATCCCCGTTGATGGTCGACACCACCGCGGTCTTGCCGCCGGCGGAGAACTTCTTGATGTTGGCGACGATCGTCTGATAGTCGCTATGACCGAACGGCGTGTAGATCTCCTCGATGTCCTTCTCCGCCACGCCCTTGGACTTGAGGAAGGCGCGCAGGATCTTGTTGGTGGTGCGCGGATAGACGTAGTCGGTGCCGAGCAGGAACCAGCGCTTCGCGCCGCCGCCGTCCTTCGACATCAGGTACTCGACCGCCGGGATCGCCTGCTGGTTCGGCGCGGCGCCGGTGTAGAAGACGTTCCTGGAGATTTCCTCCCCTTCATATTGCACCGGGTAGAAGAGCAGGCTGTTCAGTTCCTCGAACACCGGCAGCACGGACTTGCGCGACACCGAGGTCCAGCAGCCGAATACCACCGCCACCTTGTCCTGCGTGATGAGCTGGCGGGCCTTCTCGGCGAAGAGCGGCCAGTTGGAGGCCGGATCGACCACCACGGGCTCGATCTTCATGCCCATTACGCCACCCTTGGCGTTGATCTCGTCGAACGCCATCAGAACCGTGTCCTTCAGCACCGTCTCGCTGATCGCCATCGTCCCGGACAGCGAGTGCAGCACGCCCACCTTGACCGTTTTCTCCTGCGCGAACGCCTGCGGCACACCGATGGCCGCGATCGACGCGGCGAGCACGAGCGTTTTCACCATCGAACGACGTTTCATTAGCTCTCCCCGAGTTGAAAGGACTCCGCCATCTCATCGCAACGACCATGCCAAGCGATGGAATTTCCGCAAGCGTCTGTTTGGTTGGAGGATTGTTAAACCATCCACAGAAACGCAGCGCACAGGCGCAGTGCGCCGCACTAAAGCGAGGCCCGGTCGGAGAGCGGCGTCCGCTCAGTGCGGCGGAAGTGCATCGCGCTCGCTGGCTGTGCACAAAAAGACGCTGGCCCGAACGCGGTTCATAGGTGGGAGCGCAGCAGCAAATCTGGCACGCGATCTGCTCTTAAGGACTGGGGGTTCGAGAGAGATCCAATCACCAACGACGAAGGGAGTGATCGCATGCACCGAAAGGGAGCAGTTGCTGGCACCCTGCTGCTGGCCGCCAGCCTGAACGCGCCCGCCTCGGCGGCCGAGTTCAAAGTCAACGACGACGTCACGTTCAACGCCGGCATCGGCTTACGCGCGAGTTATACCCGGCGCGATTTCGGCGCTCCGGACGGCACCTCGAAGTCGAACGACTTCGCGGTGGAGAGCGCAAGGCTCTTTCTCGGCGGCAGCTACGCCAAGATGTTCAAGGCCACGCTCAACACCGAACGCGGCGGCGACGACAAAGTCCGCCTGCTCGACGGCATCGCGCAGTTCGAGCCGATGCCCGAGTTCAATGTCTGGATCGGCCGCATGCTGCCGCCCTCCGATCGCGCCAACCTCTACGGTCCCTACTACGTGGTGCCGTGGTCGTTCCCCGGCGTGGCGTCGAACTACCCGAGCATCTTTGCCGGCCGGGACAATGGCCTCACGGTGTGGGGCAAGCCGCTGGGCGGCAAGCTCACGTACGCGCTCGGCGCATTCGATGGCCACAACAAGGTCCTCGGCCTCTCCGGCCAGACCGACAAGCTCGCCTACTCCGGCCGTGTCGCCTACAACTTCCTCGATCCGGAGCCTGCTCCGGCCTACTACACCGGCGGCTGGTACGGCGGCTCGAAGGACATCCTGACGGTAGGCCTCGCCGGCCAGCAGCAGCAGGACGGGGTCGGCACGGCGGCGGCGCCGGGCAAGCTCAGCGTCTGGAGCGCCGACCTGCTCATCGAGAAGAAACTCGGCATCGGCGTGCCGACCTTCGAGGCGGCGTACTACAAGTTCAAGCTCGGCGCGCTCGACTGCGGCTCAGGCGAGCCCGGCGCGCCCGCGTGCCTCGCTGGCGAGAACGTCGGCGGCCAGGTCGACGGCAAGGCGACGCTGCTCGGCGGCGCCTGGCTCCTGCCGCAGACCTTCGGTTGGGGAACACTGCAGCCGTTTGTGCGCTGGCAGCGCTACGAGCGCACGGTCTCGAGCACGAGCGCGAAGCAGTTCGACCTCGGCGTGAACTACCTCATCCGCGGACCGAACGCACGGCTCACGCTCCAGTACTCGAAGCTGCGCGACGACCGCGTACCGGCGCCGCGCGACAACGTCAGCCAGGTGGTGCTCGGCGCGCAGCTCATATTCTAGGAATGGACCTCCTGCTCTTCGTGCTGCGCCTGGCCGCCCTGGGCTTCGTTGCCTGGGGCGGCTTCCTTATTCATGCACGGCCTTCTCGACGGCGGTCGGGCTTCGGGCACGAACGAAACTTCGCGCTCGTCGCTGGAACATGCAGCGCTGAACACCAGCAGCGCGGCCAGGGCGAACGGGCTGTGGCGATGGCGTTTTCTTTTCCCTCTAAGGCACCGGGCACCGCGCCCGGCACAGCCGCGCGAGTGAATAGTTCCCTATCTGATGCGCTCGGCGCATGAATTTTCCTCAACGCTCGCTTGAGGATTTCGCGTTTGAGTCGCCCTGCGGCCGGCCTCATGCTGGTCTGCATCGAGTCGAATAACAAAATCAAGGCGATCTCGCTCGCGCTGCAGGGCGGCGGTTCGCACGGTGCGTTCACCTGGGGCGTGCTCGACCGGCTGCTCGAGGACCCGCGGATCGTGCTCGACGGCGTGAGCGGCGCGAGTGCCGGCGCCATCAATGCGGTGCTCGTGGCGCATGGCCTGTTGCAGGGCGGCCCGGCGGGGGCGCGCGCCGCGCTGCGCCAGTTCTGGCAAGGCGCGGTGAGCGCCATGCCGAGCGCGCCGGCGGAAACGCTCCTCTCGCTCGCGCGCTTCCTCTCGCCGTCCCAGCTCAATCCCTTCAACCTCAACCCGCTGCGCGAGATCCTCTCGCGCCGGATCGATTTCGAGGCGCTGCAGGCCCGCTCGCCGGTGCGCCTGTTCATCTCCGCCACCGACGTCTTCTCGGGCATGGCGCGCATCTTCGGCACGCGCGAGATCACGCTGCAGGCGCTGCTCGCCTCGACCTGCCTGCCGTCGCTCAACCAGGCGGTGCCGATCGGCGACTCGGCGTACTGGGACGGCGGCCTCACCGCGAATCCGCCGCTGCGCCCGCTCGTCTACCAGTGCGACGCGAGCGACATCCTCATCATTCGCCTGCAGCCCGAGAGCCGCGCCGGCATCCCGCGGACCGTGGAGGAGATCTCGAGCCGGTTCAGCGAGATCAGCTTCAGCTCGACCCTGCACAGCGAGATCCAGGGCATCGCGCTCGCGAAGCGCGAAGCCGAGCGCCGCCCCTTCGCGTTCGGCCGGCTCGAGCGCCGGCTGCGGCACCTCAACCTGCATATCATCGGGCCGACGGCGTCGGTCGCCCTCATGGACGTCGTCAGCCGGCTGAAGACGGACGCGCGGCTCCTCGAACTTCTTCATAGTGAAGGACGGGCGCAGGCCAATGCCTGGCTAGGCGCGCACTTCGACCATATCGGCGTGCGCTCCACGCTGCCGCTCGCGCGGCACCTGCGGCTCGCCCCGGCCTAGCCGAGCGCGGCGCGCAGCCGGCGAACGCCGTCGGCGAGCTTGTCGGTCTCGGCCGCGAAGCACCAGCGCAGGAAGCCCTCGCCTTCAGGCCCGAACGCGGAGCCCGGCGCGAGACCGAGGCCGCGCTCGCGCACGAGGCGCTTGCAGAAGGCGAGGCTATCGGTCATCCCCTGCACCCGCAGGAAGACATACATCGTGCCGTCGGGCACCGCGACCTGCACCTTCGGCAGCTTGCGCAGCTCACCGACGAGAAAATCCCTGGCGCGCCGGAAGCGCTCGCGCGTGCGCTCGATCACCGGCTCGCCCTGTGTCACCGCCGCAATGCCCGCGCGCTGCACGAAGATCGGCGTGCAGGAGGTGTTGTACTCGATCAGCTTGCCCAGATCGGCCTCGAGGCCATGCGGCACGACCAGCCACCCCAGCCGCCAGCCGGTCATCAGCCAGGACTTGGAAAAGGTGTTCGTGCTGATGACGCGATCGTCGTCCTGCATGGCGTCGAGGAACGAGGGGGCGACGCCGCCGCTGCCGAAGTAAAGGCGCTCGTAAGCGTCGTCGGCGAAGATCCAGATGCCGTGGCGGCGGCAGTGCTCGAGGATGGCTTTCTGCTGCTCGCGCGAGATGGTCCAGCCGGTCGGGTTGTTCGGCGAGTTGAGATACAGCACGCGCGTGCCCGGCGTGAGCGCGGCGAGCAGCTTCTCGACATCGAGCGTCCAGCCGGTCGGCTCGAAGTCGAGCGCCACGGTGGTGACGGCGGCGCCGAGGATCTTGGGGATCTCCTGCAGGTTGGGCCAGAGCGGCACCACCTCGACCACAGGGTCGCCCGGATCGAGCAGCAGCTGGGACGCGAGCATCAATGCATTGACGCCGGCGCTGGTGACCGCGACCTGGTTCGGATCGGTCTTGCGGTGCAGGCGCGAGATGTAGGCGGCGAGCGCTTCGCGCAGCTTGGGTATCCCTAGGTTGTGCGTATAGAAGAGTTCGCCCGCGCCGATCGAGTCGGTGCCGGCCTTGCGGATGAACTCGGGCGTCGGCTCGTCGGGCTCGCCGACCCAGAAGCCGAGGATGTCCTTGCGGCCGAGGCCTTCGTTGTAGAGCTCGCGGATCTTGGAGGCGGCGAGCGCCTGGACCGCGGCGCGCGCCCCAAAAGGAAGATGAGGCGGTGTTTCGAGCTTCATCGGTGGCCGTATTCTAGACTGGCGCCGATGTCTCACGCCCGCGGGTCGCTGATCGCCGCCATCGTCACGATGGTCCTGTGGGGCGTGAACTTCGCCTTCGTGAAGTACTTGCTCGACGCGCTCGGCATCGGGCCATTCCTCTTCATTCGCTTCGTCTCGATGCCGCTGCTCGCGTTCCTGCTCCTGTTCCTGGTTTTTCGCCGGGACATTGCGAAGACGTGGCCGAAGCGCCCGGACCTGCCGCGTTTCGTCGCCTGCGGAATCATCGGCCACGCGCTGCACGTCGGCATCGTGTTCTGGGGCATCAGCCTGTCGACCGCGTTCTCCTCCGCGCTGGTGCTGACCAGCGGCCCGCTCTTCACCCTGGCGATCCTCGTGCTGCTCGGCGCCGAGCGCCTGCGCGTAAGCCAGGTCGCGGGCACCGTGCTCGCGATGGCCGGCATCGCGGTGTTCCTCTCCGACAAGTTCGCGCGGGGCGTGACGCACGCCGGCCTGGGCGACCTTGTCGTCCTCGTGGCGGCGGCGTTCTTCTCGCTCTACACCGTGCTGGTCCGGCCGCTCGTCGAGCGCTACGGTCCGCTGATCGTTCTCGCGTACACGCTGCTTTTCGGCGCGCCGCCGATGGTGCTCCTGACGATCCCGAGCATCGTCGCCGCCGATCTCGGCCGGCTCACGCCCATGATGTGGTTCGGCCTCTTTTGGGCGATCGTGCTCTCCTCGGTCGGCGGCTGGCTGGTCTGGGCGTGGGTCAACCACGTGCGCGGTATCGCCCGCTCGGCGCCGTTGATGTATCTTCCGCCGCCGATTGCCGGCATCGTGGCCTGGCTCACGCTGGGCGAGCAGTTCACGTGGCTCAAGATCGCCGGCGCGGGCATCACGCTGGCGGGCATCGCGTGGGCGCAGTTTGGCGGCGGGCGTCCGCCGCCGCGCGAGGCGGCCCAGCCCGATTCGGGGTAAAAACGCGGGTAAAAACGAAAAGGGGGATACGACTATGTCAGCAGGTCACGGCCATGGCGATCACGGCGGCAACAAGCGCATCGCGCTGCTGATCTCGCTTCTCGCGCTGGTGCTCGCTTTCTCGGAGACGCTCGGCAAGAGCGCGCAGACCGCCGGGCTCGCCTACAACATCGAGGCCTCCAACCTGTGGGCCTTCTTCCAGGCGAAGACCATTCGCCAGACCGTGCTGCGCACGGCGGCGGAGGAAGTCGAGAGCGGGACTACGAGCGAGGCGCAGAAGAAGCAGGCCGCCAAGTGGAAAGACACCGCGCAGCGCTACCAGTCCGAGCCCGAGACGAACGAAGGCCGCGAGCAGCTCGCGGCCCGCGCCAAGACCGCGGAGAAGAAGCGCGACGTCTCGATGGCGGCCTACCACCACTACGAGCTCGCCTCGGCGGCGGTGCAGATCGCGATCGTGCTCGCCTCGGCCTCGATCATCGCGGAGATCATCGCGCTTGCCTGGATCGGCGGCGCGCTCGGCCTGCTCGGCGTGGTGTTCTGCGCGATCGGCTTCTTCGCGCCTAACTCGGTGCATCTCTTCTAGAGCGTCAATATCCGCAGGAGCGCCGGCCGGCCATCGGCCAGCGCGAAGCGCGCTTCGTTCGCCGGGCGGGCGGCGAGCTCCTCGGCGCTCTTGCCTTCGAAGGCGGCGCGGAACTCGCGATTGCCGAGCAGCACCACCTGGCGCTGCAGGTCGACCACATAGGCCGGCAGGTCCAGCTTCTCCAGCACCGAGAGCGAAAGCTCGTGGCCGCGGATCGCCTCGCGCAGCCGCGCGAGGAGCAGGATCACGATCAGGAACGTGAGGAAGAGGACGGCCGCGTCCCAGTAGAAGTAGAAGTTCGTCGCGTAGTGATGCTCGCCGCGGAACATCGCAATCCACACCACCGTCGCGACGATGCCGATGCTCAGGCCCCATCTGCCGCCGCAGGCCCACGTCACCATCGCGATGGGGATGAGATAGAGCACGCCCAGATGCAGGTCGTACCCGGTGAGACGGTCGATGGTGGCGATCGCGAGCACAAGGATCACGCCGGCTGCGCAGGTGACGGCCGGACTGTATTCGCCGAAGACTTCAGTGGCCGCCGGAGCCGGCCGTGCCACTTCCTCGCTCATAGCGAGGCCATTCTGCGCTCATTCGTCCAAGGAGGGAGGTTCTATTTCGCGTCCTTAACGCTAGCTTCACGAGCGGCTAAATGAGGACCCGGGTGCCGAGCTCGACCACGCGGTTGGTCGGGATGTTGAAGTAGTCGGTGACGTTGCCGGCGTTGCGCGCCATGGCGGCGAAGATGCGCTCGCGCCACACCGCCATGCCGCCCGGCCCGGCGCTCGGCACCACGCGCTGGCGCGAGACGAAGAACGAAGTCTGCATGGGCTCGAGCTCGAGGCCGAGCGCACCGCATTGCTCGAGCGCGCGCGTGACATCGGGCCGGTTCATGAAGCCGTAGCGCACGCGCACGCGCCAGCAGTTGCCGCCGAGGCGCTCGCAGATCACGCGCTCCTCGAAAGGCACCCACGGCACGTCGCGGAACTCGATGGTGAGGAACACGACGCGCTCGTGCAGCGTCTGGAAGTGCTTCAGGCTGTGGAGCAGCGCCTGCGGCGTCGCGTCCGGCGTCGCGGTGAGATAGACCGCACTGCCGTGCACGCGCCCGGGTGGCTCGCGCAGCAGCGACTTGAGGAACGCATCGAGCGGCACGGCATCGGCCTGCAACCGCGCGGTGAGGATCTGACGGCCGCGGCGCCACGTCATCATGACGAGGAACACCACCGCGCCCAGCGCGAGCGGGAACCAGCCGCCCTCGTGGATCTTGAGGAGTGCGGCGGAAAAGAGGGTGAGATCGATCAGCATGAAGCAGCCCGTGGCGAGGAGGCACAGCCATAGCGGATAGCCCCAGCCGTAGCGAATGACGAAGAAGGTAAGGAACGTCGTGGCGAGCATCGTGCCCATCACGGCCACGCCGTAGGCGTTCGCCAACCGCGTCGACGAGCCGAAGCCGATGACCGCCGCGGCGACGACGGCGAGCAGAATCCAGTTGACCGCCGGAATGTAGATCTGGCCGACGGTCTTGGCCGACGTGTGCTCGATGTCCATGCGCGGCAGATAGCCGAGCTGGATCGCCTGGCGCGTCATGGAATAGGCGCCGGAGATCGTGGCCTGCGAAGCGATGATCGTCGCCGCGGTCGCGAGCACCACCATCGGATAGAGCGCCCAGTCCGGGTACGAAAGGTAGAACGGATTTTCCAGCGCCTTCGGATTGGCGATCAGCAGCGCGCCCTGCCCGAAGTAGTTCAGCACGAGCGCCGGCGCCACCAGTCCGAACCAGGCGACGCGCACCGCGCGCTTGCCGAAGTGGCCGACATCGGCGTACAGCGCTTCGGCGCCGGTGATCGCCAGCAGCACCGACCCCAACACGACGAACGAAGCAAAACCATGGCCGGCGACGAAGCCGGCCGCGTGGACAGGGTTGAGCGCCTCGAGGATCGACGGATGCTGCACGATGTTCCAGAGACCCACCGCGCCGATCGAGAGGAACCAGAGGGCGCAGACCGGGCCGAACAGCAGCCCCACGAAGCCGGTGCCCTGCTTCTGGATGAGGAACAGCGCGATCAGGATGCCGGTGGCGAGCGGCACCACGTACGGCTTGAATGCCGCGGTGCCGAGCTCGAGTCCCTCGATCGCCGAGAGCACCGAGATGGCGGGCGTCAGCACCGCATCGCCGTAGAAGAGCGCGGCGCCAAACACGCCGATGGTCAGCAGCGTCCCGGTCCATTCGGGATGCTTCTTCACCGAACCGGTGGCCATCGCGAGCAGCGCCATGATGCCGCCCTCGCCGCGGTTGTCGGCGCGCAGCACGAGCGTGACGTACTTGAGCGACACGACCACCATCAGGATCCAGAAGATCGTCGACAGGCCGCCGACGATGTTCGCGGCGCTGAGCGGGATGCCGTGCTCCGGATTGAACGTCTCCTTCACCGCGTACAGCGGGCTCGTGCCGATGTCTCCGTAGACGACCCCGAGGGCGAGGAGCGAGAGCGTGGCGGTGGACTGGGCTTTTGCCGTCATAGCGCCGCGAGCCTAGCCACGCTTGCGGCCTGGCGAAGGATTCGCTGCGCAATCTTTACGGCGTCTTTACGTCGCGCGCCAATCTTTACGGCGCCCTTACGCCGCGGGTTCTAGATTGCCGGCATGAACCTCGAGTTCATCGTCGAACCGAGTCTCAAAGCGCGCGTCGAGGAGCGCGTGCGCCTCACCGTCGCACCCGTCGATGGCACGCCGCGCTACAAGATCACTGCGCGAGTCGACGATGCCGCTGCGCCCACCGTGATGCGGGCCGTCATGAATGCGCTCGATGAAACCGGCTAAAGTGGCGCCGTGATCGGCTATGCCTGGGCGGCCGGCGCCGCCCTGGCCTGCACGCTGGCGGGGCTCGCGATGCGTCCGCGCTTCGACCTCGTCAACGTGGCGATGGTCTACCTCTTCGCGGTCGTGCTGGTCGCGCAGCGCTACAGCAGGGGTCCGGCGATTCTCGCCACCGTGCTATCGGTCGCGGCGTTCGACCTCCTCTTCGTGCCGCCGCAAGGGGCCTTCAGGATCGACGACATGCAGTACCTCCTGACGTTCGCCATCATGTTGACGATCGGCCTCGTCATCTCGCGGCTGGCCGAGAACGTGCGCATGCGCGCCGCCGAGCAGGCGAAGCTCGAGGCGCAGACGCAGACCGAGCGGCTGCGCAGCGCGCTCCTCGCCTCGGTTTCGCACGACCTGCGCACGCCGCTTGCCGTGATGTGCGGCGCCTCGTCCAGCCTGGCCGAGGGCGGCGAGCGGCTGAGCGCCGAGGAGCGCCAGGCCCTGGCGCGAAGCGTCTACGAGCAGGCCCGCGAGATGTCGGAGCGCGTGGCGAAGCTCCTGCAGATGACGCGCCTCGAGACCGGCGCCATCTCGCTCGAGCGCGACTGGGACTCGATCACGGATGTCGCCGGCGCGGTGCTCGCGCGCCTGCGCGGGCGCCTGGCCAGCCATCGCGTGGTGCTCGAGCTGGCCGACGACCTGCCGCTCGTGCGCATCGATGCGGCGCTCATCGATCAGGCGCTCGCCAATCTCCTGGAGAACGCCGCGATCCACACGCCACCGGGCACGGTAGTGCGGTTGCGCGCCTGGCGCCGCGGGCAGGAGTTGGTCGTCTCGGTCGAGGACTACGGGCCCGGGCTGCCGCAGGGCGATGAGGAGCGCATCTTCGCCAAGTTCGAGCACGGTGTCGCCGAAGGCCGGCCCGGCGGCGTCGGACTGGGGCTCGCCATCTCACGCGCCATCGTCGTGCTGCACGGCGGCCGCGCCTGGGCCGAGCGCGCGCCGACCGGCGGCAGCGCCTTCCGCTTCACGCTGCCCCTGGAGGAGCAGCCCGTGGTGCCGGCCGAAGCGGCAGCATGACCACGATCCTCGTCGTCGAGGACGAGCCGGAAATCCGCCGCTTCCTGCGCTCTTCGCTCGGCGCCGAAGGCTTCCGCGTCATCGAATCGCCGAACGCCCGGCGCGGCGCCATCGACGCCGGTACGCACCGGCCGGACCTCGCCATCGTCGACCTGGCGCTGCCCGATTACGACGGCCGCGAGCTGATCCGCGAGATCCGCGAATGGTCGCCCATGCCGATCGTGGTGCTCTCGGCGCGCCACCAGGAGCAGACCAAGATCGAGGCGCTCGATGCCGGCGCCGACGACTACATCACCAAGCCGTTCGGCGTCGGCGAGCTGCTCGCCCGGGTGCGCGTGGCGCTGCGCCACGCGGCGCGCTCGCCGATCGGACAGGTCCTAGTCCTGGGTACGACGAAGGTCGAGCTCGACAAGCGCCGCGCGCTGCGCGACGGCGCCGAAGTGCATCTCACGCCGATCGAGTTCCGGCTGCTCGGCGCGCTGGCGAAGCACCTGGGCATGGTGGTCACGCATCGGCAGCTGCTGGCCGAGGTGTGGGGCCCGTCGCACGTCGGCCAGACGCATTACCTGCGCATCTACATGAAGCAGCTGCGCGACAAGCTCGAGGAAGATCCAGTGAGGCCGCGCTACCTGGTGACCGAGACCGGCGTCGGCTACCGCTTGCTGGCGGACGAAGCCTAGGCCCAGGCGGGCTGCGGCAGCGCCGGCGCAGCGGCGCCGGATTTGGTCAGGACGACGCGGGTGTATTCGCCCAGGCGGGTGACCGTGACGCCGTGGCGCGGAGCGAAGGCGAGCCAGGGCTCATTAGCGGCTTCGTCGACACGCACGGGCACGAGCTCGAACATTGCGCGCATCGTGCGCAATTGGCGTGACGCGCGTAAGGCGCCAACCGCCAAATAATGCGCGCCCAACGCAAAAATCTATGGGCGAAGCGGAACTAGTTCACGCCGCCGCTAGATCTGGACTCTGCCGTTTAGATTTGCACCCTACTGCCGAGCTCGATCACCCGGTTGGTCGGGATGTTGAAGTAGTCGGTGACGTTGCCGGCGTTGCGCGCCATCGCCGCGAAGATTCGATCGCGCCAGAACGCCATGCCGGGGCCGCCGTGCACCGGCACGATCTTCTGCCGCGAGAGGAAGAACGAGGTCTCCATCAGGTTGAACTCGATGCCGAGGGCGCCGCACAGCTCGAGCGCGCGCGTCACGTCCGGGCGGTTCATGAAGCCGTAGCGCACGCGGATGCGCCAGCAGCCGTGGCCCAGCGCGTCGCAGGTGACGCGGTCGGAGAATGCGATCCACGGCACGTCGCGCACCTCGACCGTCAGGAACACCACGCGCTCGTGCAGCACCTTGTTGTGGTTCAGGTTGTGGAGCAGCGCGTGGGGCACCGAGTCGGGCGTCGCGGTGAGGAAGATCGCGGTGCCGGGCACCCGGTGCGGCGGATCCTTGAACAGCGAGTCGAGGAAGCCCTTCAGCGGCACCGCGCCCTCCTCGAGGCGCTGGAACAGGATCTCCCGGCCGCGTCGCCAGGTGGTCATGGTCGCGAACACGCACGCGCCGATCGCGAGCGGGAACCAGCCGCCGTCGGCGATCTTGAGCAGCGTGGCGATGAAGAATGCGGCATCGATGGTGGCGAAGAACCCGGTCGCCAAGATGCAGAGCGCGAGCGGGTAGTTCCACATGTACCGGATGACGAAGAAGGTGAGCAGCGTATCGACGAGCATCGTCGCGGTCACCGCCACGCCGTACGCGCCGGCAAGCCGCGACGACGAACCGAAGCCGATCACCGCGGCGATCACGACGAAGCAGAGCAGCCAGTTGATCGACGGGATGTAGACCTGGCCCATCTCGCGCGCCGAGGTATGGACGATCGTCATGCGCGGCAGGAAGCCGAGCTGCACCGCCTGGCGCGTGAGCGAATAGGAGCCCGAGATCACCGCCTGCGAGGCGATGACCGCCGCCGCGGTGGCCAGCGCCACCATCGGGAAGAGCGCCCAGCCGGGGAGAAGCAGGTAGAACGGGTTCTCCACCGCGCGCGGGTTCACCATGAGGAGCGCGCCCTGGCCAAAGTAATTCAGCACCAGCGCCGGGGCGACCAGGCTGAACCAGGCGACGCGCACGGCGCTCTTGCCGAAGTGCCCCATGTCGGCGTAGAGCGCCTCGGCCCCGGTCACCGCGAGGACGACGGAACCGAGCACCACGAAGGACGCCGTGCCGTGGCTCGTCAGGAAGCCGAGCGCGTGCAGCGGGTTGAGCGCCGCAAGGATCGACGGCGCCTGCACGATGCCGTAGATGCCGGCCGCGCCGATGGCGATGAACCACACCATCGTCACCGGGCCGAAGAGCTTGCCCACCGCCGCGGTGCCGCGCGCCTGCAGGGCAAAGAGCGCGAGCAGCACGCCGACCGAGACCGGCACGACATAGGGCTTGAGCGCCTTGGTGCCGATCTCGAGGCCTTCGACCGCGCCGAGCACCGTGATGGCGGGGGTGAGGACGGCGTCGCCGTAGAAGAGCGAAGCGCCGAACACGCCGATGAGGAGCAGCGGGATGCGCCACCCCTGGTGCTGCTTGATCGCTTTCTGGGCGAGCGCGATCAGGGCCATGATGCCGCCCTCGCCGCGGTTGTCGGCCCGCATGATGAGCACCACGTACTTGAGCGAGACGACGATCATCAGCGCCCAGAAGATGGTCGACAGGCCGCCGAGGATGTTGGCGTGCGTCAGCGGGATGCCGTGCTCGGCGGAGAAGGTCTCCTTCACCGCGTACAGCGGGCTCGTGCCGATGTCGCCGAAGACGATGCCGAGCGCGGCGAGCGTCAGCGCGCCGAGCGAGGACCTGCGGGTACGGCTGTCTCGTTCCAAAAAGCCTTAGGGCCCGCCTTTAGGGCCGATGAGTGCCGAGCGAGTGCTCCAGGCGCAGCTGCAACGGCTCGGCGAGCGGGCCGCCCGCCTGCCGCGAGCCCCAGAGGTAGCCCAGCGCAGCGGCCGCGATTATCGCTGCGGGCACCCAAAGCGACAAACGCCGGCGCGGCAGGCCCTTGGCCTGCTCGAGCGCCTGCGCCGCCCGCTCGGTGTCGCCGGCGAGCCTTTCCTCCGCGCCCGTACGTGCGCGCAGTGCGTCGGCCGCGGCCGATTCGGCGGCAACACGGGCATTGGCGCGGGCTTCGGCGCGCCGTTCGGCGGCACTGCGTGCTTCGAATGCCGCCGCGGCCTTGGCGTCCGCCTTCGTCCGCTCTTCGGCCTCGCGTGCGGCCAGCCTGTCCGCCTGCTCGCGTGCCCCCAGCGTGGCGCGCAGATCCTCTTCGTGCTCGGCGCGTTCCCGCGCTGCTTTTGCCGCACGTTGCTCGGCCGCAGCGCCTTCCGAGCGCTTGCGCTCGAGCGCCTCCTCGGCCGCGATTCGGGATTGCAGGGTGGCGGTGGCGCGCAGTTCGGCCTCCGCGCGCTCGGCGGATGAAGCCTCGTTCTTGCGCTCGGCCTCGAGCCGGCGCTGCAACTCCCCCGCCGCCTCGCCCTCGATCCGCTCGCGCTCGCGCGCCGTGCGCAGGGCCTCGGCATCGGCCTCGCCGCGTGCCTGCGCGCCGCGCCGCAGCTCGGCGTCGAGCGCCGCACGCTGGCGGGCTGCTTCCGTCGCGCGCTTCTCGACCTGCGCGCTGCGCTCGGCTTCGGCCTTCAGCGCCCGTTCGGCCGTGACGCGGGCTTGCAGCTCCGACGCGGCCGCCGCTTCAGCCGCCGCCAGTTCTTCGGCGGCGGCACGGCGCCGCTCTTCGGCCGCGATGCGCTCGCGCAATTCGCCGTCGGCGCGCGCCTCGGCGTGTTCCCGGTCGCGAGCCGCGTGCGCGGCTTTTTCGTCCGCGGCAGCGCGCGCCTGCGCCGCGAGGTGCAGCATCTCGTCGGCAGCGCGGCGTGCTTCGGCCGCCGCTCTAGCCTCGGCTTCCGCCGCGGCCGCCACCGCCGAGCGCTCGGCCAGCCGTTCTTCCGCCTGCGCCCTGTCGCGCGCGGCGGCAGCGAGCGCCTTCTCCGCGCTGGCGCGCTCGGCGGCTTCAGCGAGCGCTTTGGCTCGCGCCTCGGCGGCTTCGCGCGCCGCCTGCGTGGCGCGAGTTTCGGCTTCCAGCCGCTCCTGCGCGGCACGCTTCAACGCGAGCTCTGCCATTGCCCGCTCGCGCGACAGGCGGTCGGCCTCGAGCTCGCTCGCCGCGCGAGCATCGGCGGCCTGCCGTGCCGCCTGCTCCGCGGATTCCGAAGTGCGGGCGCGCTGCGCCGCGGTCTCTTCCGCCCGCGCGCGCTCGAGCGCCGCAGCGGCAAGCGCCTTGTCGGCGGCGGCGCGTGTTTCGGACTCGGCCTGCGCCCGCGTCCCCGCTTCCGTCGCTTCGCGCGCGGCCTGGCTCGCCTGCATTTCGGCCTGTGCGCGCTGCTCTGCCGCCCGCTTGAGGCTGGCCTCGGCATGGGCGCGCTCCTGGGCAAGGCGCGCGGCTTCGGCATCGCTCGCCGCCCGCGCCTGTTCCTCGCGGGCGAGCTTCTCCTCGGCGGCCTGGCGCTCGCGCGCTGCATCCAGCGCCTGGGCTTCTGCCCCGGCCCGGCGCCGCGCCTTCTCGTCGGCCGCCGCCTCCGCGGCGCGGCGTCCTTCGGCCGCCGCCACCGCGCGCGTCTCGGCCGCGAGGCGCGTCTGGGCCGCGCCGAGCGCTACCTCTTCCAAGGCCGCGCGCTCGCCGGCAATGCGCTCGGCTTCAGCGTCTGCCGTGCTGCGGGCTTGCGCCTCGCGCTTGAGTTTTTCCTCGGCTGCGGCGCGTTGTCTCGCGGCCTCGAGCGCCGCCTGGTCGCTGGCGGCCCGCGCCTGCGCCGCCGTGCGTGCGCGCTCCTCCGCGGCGATGCGGCCGCGGGCCAGCTCGGCCGCTTCGGCCTCGACCCCGCGGCGCTCCTCGGCGAGCGCATTGGCGGCTTTCTCGGACTCGCCGCGCAGCCTTGCCTGCTCGAGGCTCGCGCGCTCGGTCTCGGCCCGCTCGCGTGCAAGGCGCCCGGCCTCCGCCTCGGCCGCGACTTTCTCCTCCGTCTCGCGCCGGAGCTTCTCTTCCGCCGCCTTCTTCTCGCGCGCGGCTTCCAGCGCGCGCGCCTCGGCCTGTACGCGCTCGCGCACGGCACGCCGCGTTTCCTCCTCCGCCGCCGCGCGCTCACGCATCGCCGCCGCCGCCTGCGTCTGCGCCTCGGCGCGCTCCTTGGCGTGCGCCGCCGCCTCCGCTTCCTTCAGCCGCCGGCTCTCGGCGAGCGCGGTCGCCTTCTTCTCCGCTTCCTCGCGGCTCCTCGCCTCGGAGAGCGCCTGCGCCTCGGCGCGCTCGCGCTCGGCCACCAGGCGGGCCGCCTTGGCCTCGGCCTCGGCGCGCGCGTGTGCCATGCGACGCAGCTCGACCTCGGCGGCCTGGCGCTCGCGCGCGAGATCGAGGCCGCGCTTCTCCTCGGCGACGCGCGCGCTTGCTACCTGCTCGCCGGCCTTCTCGCGCTCGATGCGCTCGCGCTCGGCGTTCTGCAGCTGGTCGTAGAGCTTGCTCATTTCGCTTTCTTCGCCGGCGCGCTTTTGACGGGCGCAGCGGCCGGCGTGGCGAAGTCGAGATTGATCATGTTGCCGAGCGCGTCGGAGAAGGCCTCGCGCACCTTGTGCATCGCGGGCAGCGCCTTCTTGAAGGCGTCGACGACCTTCGGATCGTAGCGCTTGCCGGCGAGCTTCTCGATTTCGTAGGCCGCGTCCTCCATATCCTTCGGTTCGCGGTAGAACTGCGTCGCCGTCATCGCCTCGAAGCTGTCGACGACCGCCATGACCCGTCCCGGCCACGGGATCGCCTCTCCCTTGAGCCCGTCCGGATAACCCGAGCCGTCCCAGTTCTCGTGGTGGGTCAGCGCGATCTGGCGCGCCAGCTTGAGGAGGGGATCGTCGTGCTCGCCGATGATGTCGGCGCCGATCTTCGGATGGCGCTTGATGCGCTCCCAGTCGGGCGCCGAGAGCTTCTCTTTCTTCTGCAGGATCTCCGAGGGCACGCCCAGCTTGCCGACGTCGTGCAGCGGAGCGACGATCATCATCATCTCGCACACCTGCGGCTTCGCCCCCGCGGCTTGCGCGATGAGCTTGGCGTATTGCGCGAGCCGCATGACGCGGTTGCCGACCGCGGAGCTCTCGTGCATCTGCATGGCGCGACCCAGGCGCCGGATGAGCTCGGTGCGCGTCTTCTCGAGCTGGGCGGTGCGCTCCCGTACCAAGTGCTCGAGCTCATGGCGCTGGTCGGCGAGCGCGAGATGCATGCGCACCCGCGCCATCAGCACCTTGGCGTTGATGGGCTTGGTGACGTAGTCGACGGCGCCAAGCTCGAACCCTTCGACCTGGGCTTGCGCCTCGGTCTTGCCGGTCAGGAAGATCACCGGGATGTCCGCCGTGCTCGCTTCGGCCTTGAGCGCCCGGCAGACCTCGAAGCCCGAGACGTCCGGCATCTCGATGTCGAGCAGGACCAGCGATGGGCGCGGCTCGCCGCCGGCGAGCCCGATGGCATCGCCGGCATTATTGGCAGTGAGCACCTTGTACTGCGTACCGAGGGCCTTTGCCATCAGCGCAAGCAGGTCGGTCGCGTCGTCAACCGCGAGGATGACCGGCGGCGGCTTAACACTCACTCCGGCGCCGTGTAGCCGGCCCGCTCGAGGCGGGTCTTCGCCTGCGGTCCGGTGAGATAGTCGATGAACTCGAGCACGGTGCGCGACGATTTGACCGGCACCGCGACGTAGGTCGTGTACTTTTGCAGCTCCTTCGGCAGCTCACCGACCAGCTTCACGCCCTTGACCGGCATGATCTCGCTGATCTGGTGGATGCCGAGCTCGATCTCGCCTTTGCCGACCGGCTCGACGATGTAGCCACCTTGGGCCAGCGTGGCTTTCCGGTTTATTTGGTCTGCTATACCAAGTTTGTTAAGCACTTCGGCCACGTGCTTGCCGCTCGTGCCGACCTTGGGGTCGATGTAGACGATCGACTTCGCCGAGAGCAGTGTCTTCTTGAACGCCTCGACCGTGGAGATGTCCGGCGAAGGCGCCTTCTCGTTGACCGCCACGCCGATGCCGACGCGGGCAATGGGCTTCGCGCCCTTCTGCATCCTGCCTTCCTTCTCGAGGCGCGGCAGCATCTCCTCGGTGACCACCACCATGTCGACATTCGCGCCGGCGGCGAGCGTTTCGAAGAGCTTGCCCATGGGCTGAAACTGCACGTTCACCTTGCCGCCGGAGAACGACGCCGCGAGCGGCTCGACCAGCGACTTGGCGGCACCGCCCGAAAGTACGTGCAGCTCCTGCGCCCATACCGTGACCGGCAGCGCGAGAGCCAGGAGAAGGAATCTCATGCTCGCTTTCCTTTACGCTCGGCGCGCTCCAGGAGCTGCGCGAATCGCTCCGGCGGCACCGGCTCGCCGTAGAGAAAGCCCTGCACCTGGTCGCAGCCGTGCCGCTTGAGGAAATGCAGCTGCGCGTCGGTCTCCACGCCCTCGGCGATCACTTTCAGGTGAAGGGCGTGGCCGAGCGAGATGATCGCCTGCGCGAGGATGCCATCCTCGGCGTCGGAGCCGCCGCGGATGTCGCGCACGAACGAGCGGTCGATCTTGAGCGTGTCGATCGGCAGGTCCTTCAGGTAGGAAAGCGATGAATAGCCGGTGCCGAAGTCGTCGACCGACAGGCTCACGCCAAGGGACTTGAGTCCTTGCAGCGTCGCGATCGCGGCTTCGACGTTGTGCATGACCATGCTTTCCGTGAGCTCCATCTCGAGCGAGCTCGGCTCGAGCCCGGTCTCCTGCAGGATGCGCGACACGGTGCGCACCAGGCCCTCGGCGCGGAACTGGCGCGCCGAGAGGTTGACCGAGACGATGCCGGGCTTCAGGCCCGCGTCGAGCCAGGCGCGCGTCTGGCGCGCGGTCTCGTGGATCACCCACTCGCCGAGCTGCACGATGAGCCCGGTCTCCTCCGCGATCGGGATGAAGCGCGCCGGCCGCACGAGGCCCCACTCGGGATGGCTCCAGCGCACCAGCGCCTCGGCGCCGATGATCGTGCCCGAGCGCAGATCCACCTTCTGCTGGTAGTGCAGCATGAACTCCTTGCGCTCGAGCGCCCGGCGCAGCGCGTGCTCGAGCGCGAGGCGGTCGTTCACCCGCTCGTTCATCTCGGAGGTGTAGAACTGGAAGTTCGCGCGGCCGTGTTCCTTCGCGCGGTACATCGCCGCGTCGGCGTTCTTCAGCAGCGTGTCGACGTCGTGCCCGTCCTGCGGATAGAGGCTGATGCCCGCGCTGCAGGTGATGTACATCTCCTTGCCGTCGAGGGTGAGCGGCTCGGCCACCTTGGCGGTGATGCGCTGCATGGCGCGGTAGATCACCTCCTCGTTCGACTGGTCGTTCAGGATCAGCACGAACTCGTCGCCGCCGACGCGCCCGACCGTGTCGCCCTCGCGCAGCACCGAGCGCAGCCGGTCGCCCATCGCCTTGAGCAGCCGGTCGCCAGTCGAATGGCCCAGGCTGTCGTTCACGAACTTGAAGTGATCGAGGTCCATGAAGACGACGGCGATGTTGCGCGGATTCCTCTGCGAGTACACCGCCTGCCGCAGCCGGTCGTGCAGGAGATTCCGGTTCGGCAGTCCGGTGAGGGCGTCGTAATTCGCCTGGTGCTCGAGCTGCACCTGGTAGCGCTTGCGCTCGATCGAGTAGTGCATGGAGCGCAGCAGGAGCTCGCGGTCGAGGCGGCTCTTCACCAAATAATCCTGCGCGCCGCCCTTCACCGCCGAGAGCGCGAGCGCATCGTCGTCATGGCCGGTGAGCACGATGATCGGCACCGCCGGCGCGTGCGTATACACCTTGGTGAAGGTTTCGAGGCCGTAGCTGTCTGGCAGCGACAGATCCAGGATGATCAGCGTGGTCTCGCCGGCCGAGAGGTGCTCCAGTCCTTTCGCGAGCCGGTCGGCGAAATGGACCGTGAAAGGCGCGCGCGGGTCTTCCGCGATCATCTCGCGTATCAGGCGAGCGTCGCCGGGGTTGTCCTCGATGAGGAGGACGTTATGCATCGTTTTTTGACCCCCTGATAAGGGGGTCGGAAGCCGAAGGCGTACGGAGGGTTTTCAGAAAAAACAAAACCCCCCGCTCGCGAAAAGCGCTCGCTTCCCCCTTGTCAGGGGGACGGTTGAAAGAAGCCTCAGTTCCCATTGGGTGGCAGGGTCACCACCGTCAACCAGAAGATATCAATCGACTTGACGACGACGATGAACTTCTCGAGGTCGACGGGCTTGGTCACGTAGCAGTTGGCGTGCAGGTTGTAGGTGCGCAGCACGTCCTCCTCCGCCTTGGAGGTGGTGAGCACGACGACCGGGATGCGCTTGAACATCTCGTCGGCCTTGATGTCCTGCAGCACCTCGCGGCCGTCCTTCTTCGGCAGGTTGAGGTCGAGCAGGATGATGTCCGGCCGCGGCGCGTTCGCGTGCTTGCCGCGGCGGTAGAGGAAGTCCATCGCATCGACGCCGTCCTTGCACCAGTGCAGCTTGTGGTAGACCTTGCCCTCCTTCAGCGCCTCGCGCGTCAGGCGCTCGTCACCCGGGTTGTCTTCGACCAGCAGGATCTCGACAGGCGAACGTCCGTCAGTCATGGAAAGTCTCTCTTGGGTAGCGTGATGTGGAACTGGCTGCCCTCGCCGAGCGTGGAGGTCACCCAGATGCGGCCGCCATGGCGCTCGACCACCTTCTTGCAGATGGCGAGGCCGATGCCGGTGCCCGGGTATTCGCCCATCGTGTGCAGGCGCTGGAACAGCATGAAGATACGCTCGAAATACTGCGGCTCGATGCCGATGCCGTTGTCGGCGAGGGTCAGGTGCCACTCGCCGTCCTGCTCCTCCGCCGAGACGTGGATGCGCGGCACGCCGCTGCCGCGGAACTTGAGCGCGTTGCCCATCAGGTTCTGGAAGAGCTGCGCGAGCTGCATCTCGTCGGCGTCGACGCTCGGCAACGGATCCCAGGTGACGGCGGCGCTCGATTCCTCGATCGCCGCGCGCAGGTTGGTGATGGCCTTGCGCAGCGGCGCCTCGACCGGCACCGACTTGAATTCCTTGCCCTTGGTGCCGACGCGCGAGTAGGCGAGCAGGTCCTCGATCAGCTGCTTCATGCGCGCCGCGCCGTCGACGATGTAGTGCATGAACTCCTGCGCGTCGCCCTGCAGCTTGTCGCCGTAGCGCTTGCCGAGGAGCTGCGTGTAGGACGACACCATGCGCAGCGGTTCCTGCAGGTCGTGCGAGGCGACGTAGGCGAACTGCTCCAGCTCGGCGTTCGAGCGCTGCAGCTCCTCGGCCTTCTTCGCCAGGTCGTCGTGCGCGCGCTTCAACTCCGCTTCCTGCTGCTTGCGCGCCGTGATGTCCGAGCCGACGCCGCGGTAGCCGGTGCAGCGGCCGTCGGCGTCGAACACCGGCTCGCCGCTCACCGAGATCCAGCGCGTGCCGCCCGCGGGATTGGGCCGCTCCATCTCGAAGTCGCGGAACGGCTCATGGCGCTCGAGCTGCGCCTGGTGCGCCGCCCAGTCGGCGTCCGTGAGATTCAGCGCCGGCTGGTCCCAGCGCTTGCGACCGATGAATGCCGCGGCGTCGAGGCCGGTGCGCTCGCCCATGCGGCGCGACATGAACTTGAGGCCGAAATTCTCGTCCTGCTCCCAGTACCAGTCGGAGGAGAGCTGCGTCAGACTGCGGAAGCGCGCTTCGCTCTCCCGGACGGCTTCTTCCGCCGCCCTGCGCTCGGTGATGTCGTCGAAGATGGCGATCTCGTAGGTCGGGCGGCCGGCCTCGTCGTGCTCGACCACCATGCTGAAGCTGATCCAGACCGTCGAGCCATCCTTGCGCACGTAGCGCTTCTCGACCCGCACATGGTCGACCTCGCCGCGCTCCATCTTCGCGCGTTCCTTGTTGATGACGTCGAGGTCCTCGGGATGCGAGATCTGACGGCCCGTCATGCCGATCAGCTCGTGCTCCGGGTAGCCCAGCATCTCGCACAGGCGGCGATTGACGCGGATGAACTTGCGGTCGAGCGCGATGTGGGCGACGCCCGAACCGGCGAGCTCGAAGGTGCGGCGGTAGCGCTCCTCGCTTTCGCGCAGCGCCGTTTCGGCGTTGCGCTGCGCGGTGATGTCGGTGAAGCTCGACACCACGCCGTACCAGTCGGTCGCTTCGTGGTGGCGCAGGAACCCCGTGTTGATCGAAAGCCAGGTGCGCGCGCCGCCCGGGCGCTTGACGCCGATGACGTGGCCCGACAGCGGCTTGCCGGTGCGCACCATGATCCGGGTCGGCCGATCGTCGGGCAGCATGGGGCTGCCATCCGAATGGACGCACGGCAGCATCGCCGTGAAGCCGGCCGCGCCCACGATTTCCGGGAGCGGCAGGCCGAGGATGCGCTCGGCCGCCTGGTTGCCGGCGACGATCTTGAGCTCGCGGTCGTAGACCAGGATGCCCTCGTTCGCCGAGTTGACGATCGCGCGCCAGCGCGCCTCGTTATCGCGCAGCGCCGTCTCGGCGTTGGTGCGAGCGGTGATGTCGACGATCGCGCCGATCAGCCCGGCGACTTCGCCGCGCGCGTCGGTATACGTGGCCTTGTAGTAGATCGCGTCGCGCAGCTCGCCGTTGGCCGCGCGCACCCTGATCTCATAATTCTGCCGCCCGGGATGCGCGTAGAGCTGGCGGTCCATGTCCGCGTGGCGCTCGCCGATCGCCGGATCCTGCGGATAGAGGTCGGCGACCTGCTTGCCGATGAACGACTCGCCCTTCAGGCCGAAGAATTCTTCCCACGCCCGATTGACGCCGAGGTAGCGGCCGTCGCGGCTCTCGAAAAACACCGGCACAGCGAGGGAGTCGACCAGCTTGAAAGCCGCGTCGAGCGGTGATCCCGCCTGCTCCTCCCCCCGTGCCCTTTGGAATTGCGGTGCCTTGGGCATGGCAGGTGGGGCATTTTAATGCGTGTAGAGACCCTTCGCGGCTGCTTTGGCGGTGACGAGCGGCACGAGAAAATCGAGCGTCGGCGTGTGTATTTTTTCCAATCGCGCCAGCTCGAGCGGCGCTACGAGCTGCGCTTCGAGTTCCATCGGCCGGCCTCGCTCGTAGTCCTGCAGCATCGACGGTTTGTGCGCCGCGCCGGACGAGGAATTGCCGCTCGGCCCGCCTTTTGGACGATGCGGCGCCTGGTCGACCGCGACGCCCAGGGCGCGCGCGATGGCACAACCCTCCTGCGTGGCGCGCTCGGCAAGCGGCTTGAGGTCGGGATGCTCCTGAACCTGGCGCACGGGAAGGTGAGTGAGCGTGCACAAGGTGGACGTCCACAGGTTCTGCGCGAGCTTGCTCCAGATGGATTGCCGGATATCGGCGAGCGCCGGCGACGCCAGGTCGGCGGCTTCGAGCGCGCGGCGCAGATCGACGACGAGCGGCGTGTCCTTCGCATCCGGCCGGCCGATCACGATCATGTTGCTGCCCGGCACGTGGTTCTCGATCACGCCGGGCTCGAGGATCTCGTTCGCCGAATACGCCACGCCGCCGACGATGCGCTCGGGCGCGATCGCCTTCGCCAGCAGGCCGTCAGGATCGAGCCGCTTGAGCCGCGCGTCGTACCACCAGGGAATCCCGTTCTGCACGAAGACCACCGCGGTATCGCGCCCGAGCAGCGGCGCGCACTCGGCGGCGAATGCGCCGAGCAGGTTCGCCTTCAGCGTGACGAACACCGCGTCCTGCGCGCCGAGCTCGCGCGCGGAGGCCGCCGCACGCACGCGGCCGATGATGGTCTGCTCGCCGTGCAAAAGCTTCAAGCCGCGCGTCTGCATCGCCGCGAGGTGCGCGCCGCGCGCCACCACGCTCGTCTCATTGCCCGCCGCAGCGAGCTTCGCCGCGATATGCCCGCCGACCGCGCCGGCGCCGAAGACGCACAACTTCATGCCGATAGAATAACCCGCCGTGAAAATCTGCCGCTTCGACGACAACCGTCTCGGCCTCGTGGCCGACGACGGCATCCGCGATGTCTCCAGCGTTCTCGCCAGGCTGCCCACCGCGAGCTATCCCTTCCCGCGCCACGATGCGCTGATCGCGCACCTCGCCGGGTTGAGGCCCGAAATCGAGCGCGCGGCCAAGTCAGCCCAGCCCGTGCCGGCGGAAAAAGTGAAGCTGCTGAGCCCGGTGGCGAATCCCGGCAAGGTCATCGCGGCGCCGGTGAACTACAAGAAGCACCTCGAGGAAGCGCTGGCCGACAAAGGCATCCATCACGGCAACCTGATCCAGGAGATCCACAAGGCCGGCATGTTCCTGAAGGCGACGAGCGCCATCGTCGGTCCCGGCGAGGGCGTGAAGCTCGTGCACACCGACCGGCGCAACGACCACGAGGTCGAGCTCGCGCTGGTGATCGGCAAAACGGCGAAGAACGTAAGCGCCGCCCAGGGACCGGATTGCGTCGCCGGCTATTGCATCGGCCTCGACATGACGATCCGCGGACCCGAGGAGCGGAGCCTGCGCAAGTCACCCGATTCCTACTGCGTGCTCGGGCCGTGGCTCGTGACGCGCGACGAAGTGCCCGATCCCGGGCAGCTCTCGGTGAAGATCGCGGTGAACGACACGGTGAAGCAGGATGCCCACACCAGCGACCTCATCCTGAACGTCGGCGAGCTGATCGAATGGGGCAGTTCGTTCTACACGCTCTATCCCGGCGATGTGATTCTTACCGGCACGCCGCAGGGCGTGGGCCCCGTACGACCGGGCGACACCATGCTCGCCACCATCGAGCGCATCGGCTCGATGCAGGTTCGAGTCAGCTGAAATAAAAAAGCCACCGGGCGCAGCGCCGCGGTGGCTTTTTCGGTACGGCGAAAAACTACTTGGTCGTCGAGCTGGAGTCCGAGCTGGACGGCGTGCTGCTCGAGCCGGCGCCTGCCGCGCCGCTCGGGGAGCTTGAGCTCGACGGGCTGGACGACGAAGACGAGGAGGACGAGCCGCCGCTCGCGTTGTCTTTCTTGTTCAGGTCGATCGAGGTCGACGAGGAGCTCGAGCCCGAGGGCGCCGTGCTCGGTGCAGCCGTCGTGCCGCTGGCCGACGAGGACGAGCCCGAAGGCGACGTCGTGGCGCCGGACGGCGAGGTCGAGGACGAGCTCGAAGAGCGATCAGCGCCGCGGTCGCACGCCGTCATCAGCGTCGCGCCGAGCGCAAGGGAAACAGCAACTGCAATAGTGGACATTCTCATGGGGCCTCCGTGGTTGGGGTACTGGTGCAAGGGAGCAAGGATCGGGCCGCGATTGTTAAACGACCATCCGACGAGCGTCAGCGCCGCGTCAGCTCTCCATCGTCGGCTTGGTGTCGCCGGATTTCGGGCCGGCGTCATCGCCGCTTTGCTGAAAGTCGCGGTGCTGATCGGCTTGCTTCGGATCGACCTGGCCCTGCGTCGGGTTCGACCCGTCGCGCTTCTCGCGGGTCGAAGGCGTTCCGGCATTCGCGGGTGTCGTGGAAGATCGTGCCGCCGCTTGCGGAACGATCGACGAGCTGTCGGTTTTCGGCGACGGTGGCGTAGTGGTGTTGCGGTTGCATCCCCCTAGCAACGCGAGCGAGATGGCAAACGCCAGGGTGCACAGTTTCATCGTGGTCTCCATTTGCATCCGGTGGCGTCGCAAAGCGCGTGCCCATGTACCATGCGCGCCGTGAATCGCATTCTTCCGACGACGGTGGTCGGCAGCTATCCGCAACCGAACTGGCTCATCGACCGCGCGAAGCTCGGTTCGAAAGTTCCGCGCGTGCGCGAGCCGGACCTCTGGCGTGTGGCGCCGGAATTTCTCGAGCAGGCGCAGGACGACGCCACGCTCGTCGCGATCCGCGACATGGAGCAGGCCGGCATCGACATCATCACCGACGGCGAGATGCGCCGCGAAAGCTACTCGAACCGTTTTGCCACGGCGCTCGAGGGCGTCGACATCGTCAACCCGGGCAGCACGACCAACCGTTCGGGCGGCCGCTCGGTCGTACCGCGCATCAGCGGTCCGATCGTGCGCCGGCGACCGATCGAAGTTCGCGACGTCGAGTTCCTCCGCCGCAACACCGACCGGCAGATCAAGATCACCCTGCCCGGCCCGTTCACGATGACGCAGCAGGCGCAGGACGATTACTACCAGGACGAGGAAGCGCTCGCCATGGCGTACGCCGCCGCGGTGAACGAGGAGCTGAAGGATCTGAAGCGCGCCGGCGCCGATGTGCTGCAGCTCGACGAGCCCTGGCTGCAGGCGCGCGCCGACCGAGCGGCGCGCTATGGCGTAAAAGCGATCAACCGCGCGCTACGGGGCATCGAGGGCACGACCGTCGTGCATCTGTGCTTCGGCTATGCCGCCGCGGTCAGGGACAAGCCCTCGGGCTATTCCTTCCTCGGCCAGCTCGCCGAGACGAAGGCGTCGCAGATCTCGATCGAGGCCGCGCAGCCGAGGCTCGACCTCTCGATCGCACGCGAGCTCGCGCCGAAGCAGGTGATGGTCGGCGTGATCGATCTGGGAACCGAGGCGATCGAAACCGCCGACCAGGTCGCCGCGCGCATCCGCGCCGCGCTCGAGCACGTGCCCGCCGAGCGCCTCGTGCTCGCGCCCGATTGCGGCATGAAATACCTCGCGCGCGAAGCGGCGCTCGGCAAATTGCGCGCGCTCGCGGACGGCGCGGCGATGGTTCGAAAGGAAATCAGCTAAGCGGCGGCAGGCATGCGCGTCTGCGGGCGCGGCTCATAGCCGGCCTCGCGCGCCGCCGTCACGCATTCGAAATACAGCGCGTAGCTTTCCTTGGATTCGACGGCACGGCCCTCGGCCGGGATGTGCCGCCATTTCCAGCGGAAGCTCTTCTTGTGGGTGATGTGGAATATTTCGCAGGCTTTCATGCATCCTTTATACAGGGCGCGGAAAGCCTCGCGCGTCGCGCGCGCCTGAATTCGGCGTAGATGCTAGAACGACACCAGTACGAACTTCTGCACACGTCGTCCGAACCCGACTTCGGTCGTGTACAGGTTTCCCTGACGATCGATCGCCATGTTGTGCACCCACTTGAATTCGCCCGCCATGCGGCCCGTGCGGCCGAAGCTCGAGAGCTGCGCGCCGTCGGCGCGGTTCAGCACATAGATGCGTCCGTTGGCGCCGTCGGCGACATAGACGTTTCGCTGCGCCGCATCGTGCGACAGCACCATGTCCCACACCGAGCCATTGGCGAGCGTGAGCGGCTCGACGCGGAATTCCTGGACGAACTTGCCCGAGGGCTCGAACACCTGGATGCGGTTGTTGGCGCGGTCGCACACATAGAGCTTGCCGTCGTGCGAGAGGCGCACGCAGTGCACCGGGTTGCCGAACTGCCGGGCCGGCGGCTGGTTCGGATCGTAGGCGGCCTGCTTGTCGTCGCTCGGCTGCGCGCCGTACGCGCCCCAGTGGCGCTTGTACGCGCCGCTCTTCGCATCGAACACGACCACGCGCCGGTTGCCGTAGCCATCGGCAACGTAGAGCTCCTGCGCGCGTGCGTCCATCACCATGTGCGCGGGGCGGCCGAGCTGCGTGCGGCTGTTCGAGCCTTCCGACTTGCCCGCGCGGCCGATCTGCATCAGGAACTTGCCGTCCTGGGTGAACTTCAGGATCTGGTTGTCCTCGGCATCGTTGCCGGCGAGCCAGAGACTGCCCTCAGGGTCGACGTAGATACCGTGCTCCTGCCTGGGCCATTGCGCCTTCGAGTCAGTCGATGCCCATCCGCGCACGTACTTGCCACCCGCGTCGAACTCCACCACCGGCGGCGCCGACTTGCAGCAGCGATGCGTGACCGGCTTGCCGTCCTTCCACTCGTCCGCCAGCAAGGTCGCGGGCCGGTGCACGATCCAGACATGCCCGTTCCGGTCATCGACCGCGACGCCGGCGACCTGGCCGAGCACGAGCTGGACGCCGTTTTCCTCCGGCAGCGGCTGCGGCCATGCGGGATCGACCTTGAAGGCGGGTTCGGCGTTCGCGTTCAGGCAGACGAGCGCCAATGCGGCCAGGGTTTTCATGGGGCCTCCTCTGACCGAGATGCTACCGTTGTAGCATCGGCGGCACCATGAAGATCACCTCCATCGACACCGCGGTCCTCACCGTTCCCACGCCGAAGCCCATGGCGCTGCAGTATCCGCACCACAAGCTGGTGGTCGCAAATATTTCCACCGACGATGGCATCCGCGGCCTGGGCTACAGCCTGGTGTTCAACGGCGGCGGCGCCGAGGCGGTGCACACCTATCTCGAAACGCGCCTCAAGCCGGTGCTGCTCGGCGAGGATCCTCTGTACGTCGAGCGCCTGTGGGAGAAGATGTTTCGCGCCGACATGGGCATCCGGAAACAGGGCATTGCCGGCTATGCCCTCTCCGCGCTCGACATCGGCCTGTGGGACATCGTCGGCAAGAGCGCCAAGCTGCCGCTCTACAAGGTCTGGGGCGCGGTGAGCGACCGCATCCCGGCGTACGGCAGCGGCGGCTGGTCGAAGTACTCGATCGCCGAGCTGGTCGCCGAGGCGCAGAAGTACGCCGCGCTCGGCTGCAAGTACTACAAGATGAAGATCCACCATCCCGACCCGGCGGTGAACGCGGGCCGCGTCGCGGCGGTGAAGAAGGCGCTCGGCGCCGGCGTGCGCATGATGGTCGACGTCAACCAGAACCGCGACGTGCTCGGCAACGAGCGGCAGGCGAGGCTGCTGGAGGAGTTCGACCTCCTCTGGTACGAGGAGCCGGTGCTGGCCGATGATTACAACGGCTATGCCGAGGTTGCGTCCAGGATAAAGATTCCAATCGCGGCCGGCGAGAACCACTACACGCGCTGGGAGTTCAAGCAGCTGCTCGATCGCAAGGCGCTGCAGTTCGCCATGCCGGACGTGTGCCGCGCGAACGGTTTCTCCGAGACGCTGCGCATCGGAAGACTGTGCGCCGCGCACGGCGTGCAGCTCACCCCGCACCTGATCCACGAGATCTCCATCCACGTGGTCGGCGCGCTCTCCAACGGATTCCTGGTCGAGTTCATGGACTGGGCGCCGCCCGATCTGTTCGAAGAGTTGCCCGAGTGCAAGGACGGCCTGCTGCGCATCCCGGACAAGCCCGGGCACGGCATGGCGCTCAACCCGAGGGCGATCGAGAAATACCGCGCATGAACTTCACCAAGGTCGTGCTTTTCACCGAGCGCGACGGGCGAGCGAAATTCCGCGAGGAGGAGATCGCGCTCACCGAGGGCAATCCGCAGTCGATGCTGTCGAAGATCCTCCCCTCGTCGGGCTACCAGCTGCGCTACAGCCCGGTCGGCTTTCGCAGCCCGTGGCACTGCACGCCGAATCCGCAATGGGTGTTCATCCTGCGCGGCGAGATGGAGATCGGCGTGCGCGACGCGAGCCGGGTGTTCAAGCCCGGCGAGCACTTCTATGCCGCGGATCTGTTGCCGGCCGGCGCGACCTTCGACGCGGCGCTGCACGGCCACTGGAGCGCGCAACGCGGCAAGGATCCGCTGGTTACGCTTTTCCTGAAAACCTAGCTACGTCCGAGTTTCTACTGACTCCGCTCGAACGGGTCGGTGTGCTCGAAGCGCTCCCAGCCCGCGCGCACGGCGTGGCGGTTCTTCGCCCAGTCGAGCTGCGAGGCGCCGCGGTTGCGCTGATAGTCGCGCTGCAGGTCGCGCTCGCACTGCTCGTAGCTGCGGCCCGCGTAGCGCAGGTGGCCTTCCCAGCCGGTGCGATACGCCGGCAGGTAATCGTCGAACGTGTAGCCGCGCTCGTAATACGGTTCGCGCAGGTAATTCGTGCGCCAGTAGGCTTCCTCCTCCACCGGATTAACGCGCCCGGCAAAGCTCTGCCTGCGCCGCCGGTCGCCGCTCGCCGGGATCAGGGAGCGGTTCTCGGCGACTCGTCTTTCGCTAAATAGTGCCATCGCGCCTCCTTGTTCCTATGGAGGAAACGACGCCGCAATTTGCGTGCCGCGCTAGCGAACGAGGTGCGTGAGCGCCGCGATGATGAGTCCGGCGAGGCCGCCGACGAGCGTGCCGTTGATGCGGATGTACTGCAGGTCCGGGCCGATGTGGCGCTCGAGCTCCACGACCAGCTTCTCCTCCTGCCAGCTCATGATCTGCTCTTCGACGAAGCGGCCGATCTTGGCGCGATGCTCCTCGACGAGCGCCGGCACGCCGCGCAGGATCTGCTCGTCGATCCATTGCTGCATCTCCTGGTCGGCGCGCAGCGTGCGGCCGAGCGACTCGACCATCGCGGTGACGCGCTGGTGCAGCGAGGCCGGCCGCCGGTCGTTCTCGGCGGCCAGCCATTCGCGGAATTCTTCCCACAGGCTGCCGATATAGCGGCCGAGCGCCGGGCTCTCGAGCGCCTCGTCGCGCAGACGGTGGACGCGGTTTCTCAACGAGTCGTCCTCCTTCAACCGGCGGATGAAGTCGGCCGCAAAAACGTCGAACCGCGTGCGCAGCCCGTGGTCCTGGTTGCGGCGCACCTCCGAGATCTTCTTCACCGCCACCTCGACGATCTTGAGCGCCGCGCGATCGTCGAGCTTGAGGCTGAACCAGTCCGACAGCCACTTGAGGAGCGGCGCGCTCTTCGCCACCTCGCCCGCGATGTAGGCCTGCGTGTCGGTGCGCGCGAGGACTTCGTCGAGCGCGCGCAGCGCGGCGTCGAGGAGCTCGTGGTGGCGCTTGTTCTCGGTGAGGACATCGAGGAGCTGGGCGGCAGCGCCGGCGACGTCGGCTTCGCGCAAGCGCCTGGCGATCGTCTGCTGCAGGTAGTTGCGCACCCGCTCGTCGTCCATCGCGTTCAGTGCGTAGGCGGTCAGGCGCGCGACATGGGTGGCGACCGCCTCGGCGTTCTCCATCTTGAGGAGCCAGCCGTACAGCGTGCGCGCCGGCCGGAAGTCGCGGATGCGCTGCACGACCGCAGCGCTCGTCAGGAAATTGGACTGAATGAAGTGCGACAGGCCGGCGGCGATGCGCTGCTTGTTGCGCGGGACGATCGCGGTATGCGGGATGAAGCGCAGGCCGAGGGGATGATGGAACAGCGCCGTCACCGCGAACCAGTCGGCGATCGCGCCGACCATCGAAGCCTCCGCCGTGATACTGACCCAGAAGAGCCAGGGGTACTGCTTCTCGAATGCCCGCGCGGCGACGTAGAGCGCGCCCGCCGCCACCAGCAGGGCCGTGGCGAGCCACTTCATTCGCGCAAGGCGCGCGTCGCGTTCCGCTTCGTCGTCCACAGACCCCCAATTCTAGGAAAGCACGTACGCCAGTTGGTAGAGGCCGCGGCTGCCCAGCGCCTCGACCCCCGCTACGGCGTCGGCGTCGTAGCCCGTGACGAGCGCCACCCAATCGGGCGCCGCATCGCCGCCGCGCAGCTTCTGCTCCGTAGTTTGCGCACCCGAGTGCGCCATGTTCCGCAGCAGATGGGCCGCAACGATCCCTTTGCGCGAGGCGAGCGCGGCGACATCGAGCTTCTTCTCGCCAGGAAAGCGCACCGTGAGCAGCGCCCGGCCGAGCGCGGTGCCGCTGCCCTCCTCGACGCGGCAGAGGCCCCGCACCATGTTGCGGTGATGCGGCATCATCTTGCGCGACCACGGCGTCGGGTTGTTGAGCCGCTCGAGATAAGCCCCCGACGTGATGGTGGCCTCGTCCTTCGCCTCGTAGAGCATGAAGTAGCCGGCCTCGCCCACCCAGCGCGAGCCGCGCAGGAAGCCCGGGATGGAAAGCCGCTCGGGCATGTGCTCGCGCGCCTGCCAGTCGTCGAATTCGGCGTGTACGTCGGGCGCCACCTCGCACCAGATCGCCACCGCGGCGTTACCGAGCATCGAGCATCGCTTTGGTAGAGGTGAGTGCGCGGCGCGCGCGCTCCAGCGCCGGCATCGGTTTCGCGCACGGGATCTCCAGGCTGAGCGGCAGGTCGGCCGGCAGCGCCCGCAAGAGGCCGCGCAGATCGAGCCCGCCCTCGCCCGGGAACAGTCGATCGCCGCGCGCCTGGCGGATCATCTCCTGCATCTCGACCGGCACTTCGGCGCGCGCGTCGCAGAGCTGCGCATAGCGCAGCATCGAGCGCGGTACGTCGGCCAGGGCGGCCGCTGTGTCGCCGCCGCGGAAGAGATGGATCGCATCGACGAGCAGCCCGCTATTCTCACGCCCTGCCCCACTCAGGACGCGGAGCGCCTTGGCAACGTTCGACACGTCGACCCACGGCATCGGCTCCAGGTTGGCGGCCAGGCGGTAGCGCACCGCGAGATCGCACAGCGCGCCGAAAGTGTCGGTCAAGCGCGAGACATCGGGATCGGCGCCGTGCACGAGGATCTCGCTCGCGCCCAGGCGCTGAGAGATCGCGAGCGCCCACTCGAAATCGGCCACGCGCGTCTCGGACTCCAGCCGGAACACTTCCGTGTCATAGACGCGTACGCCGGTGTCGGAGAGGCGCCGCTCAACCGCGTCGACGTCGAGGCGATGCCTATGGGCCTGTCCCGGGACCGGGACGAGGCGCAGGCCGATGTGCGTGTAGCCAGCCTCGGCGGCGACGCTCACCTGGTCGTGATGCTGCAGCTCCAGGACCGTCAGCGCCGCGAGGCCGATCTGCCGCATGGGGCGGCACTATAAAGCACGAGGCCTGCCGGCATCGCCGGACGGGCCTCGCTGAAGAAGACTACGAGACTACTTGGAGTTGGACGTCGAGCCGGCGCCGGACGGCTTGTTGTCGTCCTTGTCGATGGCGCGCTCGACCTTGTTCTTCGCGGTCGTGGCGTCCTGCTTGGTCATCGCCTCGAGGTACTCCATGCGCGAGAGCTTGTTGTCGCCGTTCTTGTCCGCCTGCTTGAACTTCTTGAACAGCTCCGGGTTGCCGGCCGCTTCGGTGCGCGAGATATAGCCGTCGTGGTTCTTGTCGAGCGCGTTGAAGCCCGGGTCATTCTTGCTCTTGTCCTTGCCGATGTGCTCGTCGGCGGCGTAGCCGGCGCCGACGGCGAGCGCGAGCGCCGCGGCGACGAGAAAGAAAATCGATTGCGTGAGCCTCATGGGAAATCCTCAACAGTGGTAATCGAGGCCACGACTATGCGAGCGCCGCCGCGGCGCGACAATGCGCCGGAAGGCACATCCGAGCTGAAAAATCAGTAAAGCGAGGGCGTGCCGAGATCGAGACCGTGCTTGCGCAGCACCGCCTGGTGCTCGGGCGCGGCGAGGAACTGCAGGAACGCGCGCGCGGCGTCGGGCTCGCGCGACGTCACCGGCACGCCGCCGGAAAAAATCGTCACCTTCTGCAGGTCGGCCGGCAGCGCGCCGAGGAAAGTCACGCCCGGGTAATGGATCAGCTCGCTCACCTGCTGGAAGCCGATCTCGGCCTCGCCCTTCGCGACGATCTCGCCGACATTGGCGCCCGGCGGGGCGATCTTCAGCTTCGGCTTGAGCTCGGCCATGATGCCGAGCCGCTCGAAGAGTCCGTTGAGATAGACGCCGCTCGGGCCGGTCGAGATCGCGACCGACTTCGCGGCGGCGAGGGTTTTCTTCACGGCATCGGTGCTGCTGATGTCCGGTTTCGGCGCGCCCGCCTTCACGGCGACGCCGACCACCGAGCGGGCGACGTCCGAGGTGCTGCCCGCCATCACCTTGCTCGTGTCGACCAGTTCCTCGAGCGAGTCGGACGCCAGGATCACCGCGTCGAACGCCTCGCCCGCCTTGATGCGCTTCAGCACGTCGACCGTGCCCGCCCAGGTCGTCTTGACCTTGTGGTTCGCGGACTTCTCGAATTGCGGCACGAGCTCGCCGTACGCCTCCTTGATGCCGGGCGTGGCGAGCACCATGATGTCGGCGGCCTGCGCGGTGCCTGCCGCTCCTGTCATTGCCATCGCCATGAGTAGTGCGCGCATGATCAGTTGGCGAGCGGATCGGGCCGCAGCTGGATATGGACGGCGCGCGGCTTCGAGCCTTTGCCGCCTTCCATCAGCCACGGCGTTCGATCACCGCTCGTGCTCCACAAACCGCGACCCTTCCAGCCGGCGTTGGCATCGTCGATCCGCCCGTCGAAGCCCTTGGCATAGAAGCCCATCGGATACGGAATGCGCAGCATGATCATCTTGCCGTCCTTCAGGGCGACAAAGCCGTCGTTCAGGTTGGCAGTCGACATGGGCACATTCTCACCGAGACCAAGGGTGTTGTGCTGATCGACCCAGGTGTAATAGCTCGCCTCCGCGCTCGTCTTCTCGCCCTCGAAGCCCGGGCCCGGATAGCGATGAAACGCCCAACCCTCCGGGCAATGATCGCCCGTAGCCTTCGGGCCGTTGAGCGGCGCCTTGCACTTGCGCCGGTCGAAGCTCACCAGGCTGCCGTTCGACGCCGAGCCCCACAGCACGCCATTGCGGTCGATGTCGCCGCCACGGATGCCGTAGCCTTCCTTCGGCAGGTTGTAGATCTCGGACAGTGCGGTCTTCGGGTCGAAGCGCAGGAATCCGGCGGTGCCGGCGAACACGCCGACCGTGTACCACACCGAGCCGTCGGTCGGATGCAGCATCACCGCGTAAGGTCCGGAGCCGCCGGTGATGCGCATATCCTTCGCCGGATCCATCGGCTGGCCGGGCTCGGTGTATTCGTCGCGCCGGCCATCCCCGTTGGTATCGAGCACGAACGGCGACCAGCCCTGCGAGCGTGCGGCGTCGCCGGTCTCGTCGAACATCTTGGTGTTGAGCCAACCCGCGACCGGACCGGTGCCGCTGAACCAGAGCGTCTCGTTCGCGCCGTAATCGAACTGCGCATGGTGCGTGCCGAAGCAGGTATCGATCGTGGTGTACTTCATCGCCCTGGGATCGAGCACCGCCGCCTGACGGCTCGATTGCTCGAGTGGGAACGCCTTGGCCGAGGGATGCTCGGAGCCCTTGCGGCAGAACGCGGGATTGTCGCGGCCCCGCACGGCGGCCGCGAGCCATACGCGCCCCTGCTTGTCGAACATCGAGTTGTGGTTGTTGGCGCGGGTGTCCCACATCTTCTGCTCGCCCCAATAAGCGGACGGTTGCATCGGCTGGACGGTCGCCGCATGGCCGGGTCCGAGCGATTCCGGCATCTCCGCATCGGCGACCGGCATCTTGAAGAACGTCACGCGATTCGTCTTCGGATCCAAGATCGGCATGTTGTCCGTGGAGTACTCCGGCGAGCCGTAGAGTGGGCCGTAGGCATTCACCGTCGGATTGCGCCGGTCCGAAGCTATGAGGTCGTGCAGGTATTTGTCGGGCGTGGACCATTCCCACGAAGTGATCACGATGTTGCGCTCGACACCTTGCGGCCGCGGCGGCTTCGTCTTGGGCAGCGCGCCCTTCGCGATACGGTCGGTCCACTCGCCGAAATACTGATAGGGCACGGCGCCGAGCTGGCCGGCGATACGATTGGTCATCTGCTCGCCCGACTGCCCGGACTGGATGCGGCGCACCCAGGCGTCCTTGCCCGAGAGATCGCCGAACTGCGCCGGGATCGTGCGCGTCGCCTCGTTGCCAAGCTGGTGGCAGCCGACGCAATCGACGTTGTTCATCTGGCGCATCCAGTTCTCGCGCGTGATGTTCTTCGGGATCGCGGACGAGCCGCCGAAATCCTTCACCGGCGGTATCTTCAACAGCGAATACCAGTAGATCGCCGGGTAATAGTGCGCCGCGGCCGCTTCGCTTGGCGCTGGCACGGCTTTGTGGTCGAGCTTCTGTCCGGGCTTGCCGCGCATCCTCGGAGAATCGATCAGCCCGTAGCCGCGCACCCAGACGCTGTAGTTGGCGACGGGAAGATCGGGGACGAGATAGCGCCCGCGCTCGTCGGTGACCACGATGCGCGCGAACTTGGTCGGCAGGTCTGTGGTTTCGGCGATCACCCAGACCCCGGCCTCGGGGCCCTTCGGACCGGTGACGACGCCGCCAATGTCGGTGGCACCGATTTTCTGAGCATGCGCTTGCGCGGTGAGCAAAACCGCGAGGACGAGAGCGGCTGTCTTCATATCTCCTCCCAGAGATGTGATCCCGAGGATGCCGTTATCCCGCGCCCCCGGCAAGCGCTGTAACGAAAACGGGGCCAGGCCCCTGCAGGTCTGACCCCGGCGTCAGCTAATGGATGGGTTTTTATACCAGCGGCGGCTCGCCCGGCCCGCCGCGGCCGCGATAGCCCATGACGAGCGACACGACGAACGCGATCAGGAACAGGAAGAACAGCACCTTGGCGATGCCGGCCGCCGTTCCCGCGAGGCCGGTAAAGCCGAAGATGGCCGCGAGGATGGCGACGATGAAGAATCCGATCGCCCAGCTAAGCATAAAGCCTCCAGACAGTTGGATGGAGAACCGTCCGGTGCAATCGCCGTGCCGCGATCAGGTGAGCCTGGCCTCGCTTTGCGGCTCGACTACCGGCTGGGGCTCGAGGACGATTTCCTGCGCTTCATCGGCCAGCGCGTCGAGCTCCTCGTCGGGCTCCTCGGCCACCGCAATCGCCGGCTTGCCGGACGGCGTCATCAGGCCAAGGATGCGCAAGTCGTCCTTGGTGACAGGATGCAGCGGGCCGAGCCAGTTCATGAACCGGGCGAGGTGCGTGATCCGCTCCGGGTGCGCGCAGCAAGCGGACGCCACGGGATCGAACGTGCTGCCGCTCTGCACGCGCGCTACGCGGTCGGGAATCAAGGAAAGAGTGTGGGCGACGATGGCAGCATTCATCTTCTTCTCCTCCTATGGAAACGCGAAGCGAGCGTAGCCAGCGGGCCGGCGCTTGGATAGCGCAAATTCCCGCGGCCGCGCGGAACCGAATCGCTACGCCATGTCGCCCGAAAGCGTCAGGGCACGCCTGACTGGGCAGCAATATTGCTCGGTTGCATTGCAGGATGATGGCGATCCGGTTCACTTTCGCGGGATTGCTGCTGAGCAGCGCGGCATTTGCACAGACGCCCGGAATCGGCGAGACCCGGCCGGCGCCGCCTGCGCCCCAGGAGCAGAACGCGCCCGCCAAGGATGAGGCGCTGCCGCCCGCGCCGTCGGAGCGTTCGCAAAGCGCCACCGACCGCGAGATCGGCCGCTGCGAGAAGCTCGCCGACGCGCAGCGCGAGCAGTGCCTGCGCGACGAGCGCAAATCGGCCGCCGGCGGCTCGCGCCGCGCCGAGCCGGCCACCGCGCCACCGCCGCAAAACCCGCGCTAGTAGATTTCCGGCCTGCTAGTAGACTTCCGGCCTATATGGCCGTGCTGCGCATAGCGAAGATGGGCAATCCGGTGCTCTCGCGGAAGGCGGAGGCCGTCGCCGATCCCGCGGCGCCGGACATCGGGCAACTGGCCGCCGACATGCAGGAGACACTCGAGGACATCGGCGCGAGCGGCCTGGCCGCGCCGCAGGTTTTCGCGAGCCAGCGAGTCGTCGTCTATCGCATCATCGCTTCCCGCATCCCGGAAGGCTCCGGCCTGCAGCCGCGGCCGTGGACCGTGATGGTGAATCCGGTGATCACGCCCAAAGCGCAGAAGAAAACCGACGTGTGGGAGCGCTGCCTTTCCATTCCGGGACTGCACGGCAAGGTGCCGCGCTACCTGGACATCAACATCCGCTATCAGACGCTCGACGGAAGAACGGTCGAGCACGATGCGTTCAGCTCGTGGGCCGCGCTCTTGCAGCACGAGTGCGACCACCTCGACGGCGTGCTCTATCCGCAGCGGATGACGGACCTCTCGCTCCTTGCCTACAACGAGGAACCGGGTCCCCTCGCGCGCGAAGTCCACCAGAGTCCCGAGGGCATCGATCCGCTGTTCATCGATCTCGTCCAGCGCTGGCCGGGAAGGGGTCGCTGGTTCCCGGCCTGATTCTGCAAATGCGGCGGGAATTCCGCAGGTGCGCGGCTGTTCCTTAACCGGAGGTTTCATGTTCATCACCGGACTGGGCACGGCAGTGCCCGCGAAGCGCTATTCGCAGCACGAGTGCCTGGAGTCGCTGCGCGCGTCGCGTCCTTTCGCGAGCCTGACAGCGCCGTCGCGCGTGCTGCTCGAGCGCGTGCTCGGAGGCGAGCACGGCGTGCAGACACGCCACCTCGCGCTGGACTCGCTCGACGAGGCGTTCGAGCTCGACCCGGACGTCCTGCATCGCCGCTACGCGCTGCACGCGCCCGAGCTCGCCACGCGTGCCGCGCGCCATGCGCTCGGCGATGCGCGCACTTCGCCAGAGGAAATCGAGGCGCTCGTCATCAGCACGTGCACCGGTTACCTGTGCCCGGGACTGACGAGCTACGTCGCCGAGCGGCTGGGACTGCGCGCCGATGCGCTGCTGCTCGATCTCGTCGGCCAGGGCTGCGGCGCGGCGCTGCCCAACCTGCGCACGGCCGACGCGCTGCTCGGGTCGCAGCGCTGCGGCCGCGTGCTTTCGGTCTGCGTCGAGGTGTGCAGCGCCGCGCTTTATATCGACGACGACCCGGGCGTGCTGGTCAGCGCCTGCCTCTTCGGCGATGGCGCCGCCGCGGCCGTGACGGCGCCGACGCCGCGCGGCGAGGCGCGCAGCGTGGAGTGGAGGCATGCGGTGTCGGTCGCGGACCCCCAGGCGCGCGACACGCTGCGCATGGAGCAGCGCGGCGGCCTGTTGCGCAACATCCTCTCGCGCACGGTGCCGCAGGCGGCGGCCGAGCATGCGTCGTCCCTGCTTTCCGCCGAATTGCGGAAGCGCGAGCTATCGATGGCCGACATCCGCGCGTGGATCTGGCACGCCGGCGGCCGCACGGTGCTCGAGCGCCTGCGCGCGCTCACCGGCCTCGGCGAGGACGACACGCGGCGCAGCGCCGACATCCTCGGCCGCTTCGGCAACCTGAGCAGCCCGTCCGTCTTCTTCGTGCTGGCGCAGGCGCTGCGCGAGCGCGCGCCCGGCGGCTGGTGGTGGATGTCGTCCTTTGGCGCCGGCTTCAGCTGCCACGGCGCGCTGCTGCGGGTATCGTGATGCAAGCACGGCTACTCGAGCCGGAGTGGCTCTACGAGCTGCCGCCGCAGGACCCGCGCGCCGTGCGCTCGCGCGCCGATCTGCGCCGCGTGAACTGGGTGATGGCGAACGCGCGCGTGCTCGCGAAACCGCTGGCCGAAGAACTCACGCCCGGCACGCGCATCGCGGATCTCGGCTCCGGCGACGGCAGCCTGATGCTCGGCGTGGCGCGCGCCCTTCGCTGTCCGGGCATGGAGCTCACGCTCGTCGACCGCGCGCCGATCATCAGCGACGCCACGCTCGCGGCCTTCGGCGAGCTCGGCTGGAAGGCGCGCATCGCAGCGAGCGATGCGCTCGAATTCATCTCGCACGAGCGGCAGGACGTCATCGTGGCGAACCTGTTCCTGCACCACCTGGACGACGCCTCGCTCTCGCGGCTCTTCGCGCTCGCCGCGCAGCGCTGCCGCGCGCTGGCGGCGTGCGAGCCGCGCCGCTCGGGTCTCGCGCTGGGCGCGAGTCACTTGCTCGGGTTCATCGGCTGCAACGACGTCACGCGCCACGATGCGGTGGTGAGCGTGCGTGCCGGATTCCGCGATGACGAGCTGTCGCGAATGTGGCCGACCCCCGCGGGCTGGAAGCTCATCGAGCGAGCCGCGCCGCCGTTCAGCCATCTTTTCGTGGCGAGGCACCATGCGCCCTGACGTGCTCGTCATCGGCGGCGGACCCGCAGGCGCCACCGCGGCGCTGCTGCTCGCCCGCGCGGGGCGCGAGGTGGTCGTGGTGGAGAAGAGCGCCTTCCCCCGCCGCAAGGTGTGCGGCGAGTTCATCGCCGCCGCCGGGATTTCGCTCCTCCACCAGTTGGGGCTCGGCGCGCTCACCTCCTCGTACAGCATGCCGTAGGCATTGATGAGGATGTGGTGCTCGCGTCCGCGCACCCCGCGCGGTGATGTGGTTGTAGATGAGGTCGGTCGCGCAGCTCCCATTCCTCGGCGCTGACACGCTCGCGCAGTTTCCGCGCCGAGGGCTGGTTCAGGCGGCTAGGGCTTCTTGGCGGCCTTCTTGTCGCCCGCCTTGTCCGCCGAGGCCGGCGCGCCTTCCTGCGGCCAGTAGTAGTTCGCGGCGAACGAGTACGGCGGGAACATGTAGCGCTTGGCCGGCACCACCTTCGCGGCGTAGGCGCGCTGCGACTCGTAGACCTTCTTGAAGGTTGGCGACTTGGCCGAGTTCTCGGCCGCGACCTCGTCCCAGGCCTTGAGCGAGGCGAGCAGGATGTCGGGCGGGGTGCGCCGGATCTGCACGCCGTGCTTCTTGATCATCTCCTCGATGGCGTCGGCGTTGTCCTTCTGCCACTTGGTGAGCCAGGTGATGAAGGTGTCCTTCACCGCCGAATTCACCGCCTCCTGCTGCGCCGGGGTGAAGGTCTTCCACACGTCGAGGTTGAAGCCGAGCTCGCCGACCGAATTGTTCTCGTGCATGCCGGGCGTGTAGTGGTACTTGAACACCTGGTGCAGACCCAGGCGCAGGTCTTCGACGCCGCCGACCCACTCCGCGCAGTCGATCACGCCGCGCTGCGCGGCCGGCACGATCTCGCCGCCCGCCATGTTGACGACGCTTTCGCCGAGCTTGGCGTAGACCTCGGCGTTCAAGCCGGTCTGCCGGCATTTCAGGCCCTTGAGATCGGCGACGCTGCGCAACGGCTTCTTGAACCAGCCGAGCGCCTGCGGGCTCGACGGGTGCGCCGGCCAGACGATGACGTTGAGCTTGAGGTCGTTCTGGTAGAAGTCGCGCCACATCTCGAGGCCGCCGCCGACGTAGAGCCAGCCGAGCCAGTCCATGTGATCCATGCCGAAGGGGCCGCCGGGAGGCCCGGCGAAGAGCGCCGCCGCCGGGTTCTTGCCCACCCAGTAGTACGAGATGGCATGCCAGCCATCGAGCACCTTCTTATTGGTCGCGTCGAGCACCTCGAAGGCCGGCACGATCTGCCCCGCCGGCATCGCCTCGATCTTGATCGCGCCCTGCGTGAGCTTGTCGACCCGCTCGCCGAACATCTTGAAGTGCTCCTGCAGCGTGTTGCTCGCCGGCCAGGTCGACTGCATCTTGATCGTTTTTGTGGCGGGCGCTTGCGCCTGCGCAGCGCATGCAACGAACGCGCTGGCGATGGCGAGCGCGATTGAGCGTTTCAGCATTTCATCCTCCCCGGGTTGATGGCCGATCCAAAGCTACGCTGCCCCTTGCGCCGGTGTCAACGGAATTACCATGACGCAGATGCGCGCCCTCATCCTGTGCCTCGCTCTGGTCGCGTGCCCTGCCATGGCGCAGAGCGCGCGCTTCGTGGTGGGCTTCACGCCCGGCGGTCCGAGCGACATCCTGGCGCGCTTGCTCGGCGCGAAGCTCACCGAGACGCTCGGCCAGCCGGTCATCGTCGAGAATCGCCCCGGCGCGGGCGGCAACCTCGCCGCCGAGGCGGTGGCGAAGAGCGCGCCGGACGGCAACACCTGGCTCCTCGGCAACAACAGCATCCTCGCGACCAACGCGGCGCTCTATTCGCATCTTGGCTACGACCCGGTGAAGGACTTCGCGCCGGTCGCGCTGGTCGCGATCCAGCCGAACATCCTGGTGGTGCATCCTTCGGTGCCCGCGCGCTCGGTGACGGAGCTCATTGCCTATGCGAAGGCTCATCCCGGACAGTTGAACTACGCATCGACCGGCGCCGGCGTCGCCGCGCATCTTTCCGCGGAGCTCTTCAAGGCGATGGCCGGCGTCGACATGGTGCACGTCCCCTACAAGGGCGCGCAGCCTGCGCTGACCGACGTCATCGCGGGCCAATGCCAATTGATGTTCGCCACTTCGGCCTCCGTCATTCCGTACGTCAAGGCCGGGCGCCTGCGCGCGCTCGCCGTCACCACCTCGAGCCGCTCGCCCTCGCTACCGGATCTACCGACGATCTCGGAAGCCGGCGTGCCGGGATTCGAATCGATCACGTGGCATGGCGTCGTCGTGCCGAGCGCCACACCCTCCTCCACGGTTGAGCGGTTGAATCGCGCCATCAACGCGGCACTACGGGAAAAGGACCTGTCGGAGCGGCTCGCCGGCCTCGGCGCGGAAGTTTCGCCCGGCACGCCGCAGGATTTCGCCGCCTACATCGCGCGCGAGATTCCCAAGTGGGCGAAGGTCGTGAAAGATTCCGGAGCCAAGGCAGAATGAATGAGTTTCGCCGACGATTAATGCTCGCCGCGCTCGCCAGTCCGCTGGCAGCGCGTGCCCAAGGCATCTCGAATCGTCCGGTGCGCTTCATCCTGGGTCAGACGCCCGCGACGACGCCCGACGTCATTGCGCGCACGCTCGCGCCGCGCATGCAGGCGAGGTGGAACCAGCCCTTCCTGGTCGAGAACCGCGGCGGCGCCGGCGGCGCGATCGGTCTCGACGCGGTGGCCAAGTCGCCGCCCGACGGCCACGTGCTCACGATCAGCGTGAACTCGACCGTGACGCTGCCGATCTTCTTCAAGATCGACTTCGACATCCTCAACGGCTTCACGCCGATCTGCATGGTGGCGGAGAACATCTTCTGCCTGGTCGTGCATCCGGCGGTGCCGGCGCGCGCGTTCGGCGAGTGGCTCGACTGGGCGAAGCGCGAAGGACCGAAGGCGAACTACGGCTCGCCCGGCAACGGCACGCACCATCACTTGCTGATGGAATCAGTGCGGCTGCGCACCGGCGTGCAGATCACGCACATCCCCTACAAGGGCTCCGCGCCCGCCTTCGCCGACCTGATGGGCGGCCAGATCGGCACGATGTTCGTGCCGCTCGGCACTGCTCTTACCCTTGGCTCGAGCGGCAAGATCGTCGCGATCGGCGGCTCGGGACGCGAGCGCTCGCCGCTCGCGCCGCAGATCGCCTCGCTGCACGAGCAAGGCCTGAAGGACTTCGACTACACGTCGTGGTTCTCGGCGTGGGGACCGGCCGGTATGCCGCGCGAGCTGGTCGACAAGTACGGCGTCCTCTTGCGCGAGGTGCTGGCCGAAGAGGGCGCGCGCGACACGCTTGCGAAGCAAGGCGTGTCGGTGAAGCTATCGACTCCCGAAGAGCTCGATCGTCGCAATCGCGACGACTATGCGCACTTCGCCAAGCTCATCAAGGACGCCAAAATAAAAGGCGACTAGTCCAGCGGCTCGAGCTTGACGATCGACGCGCCGTGGTTCGAGCCGACCCAGAAGGTCACCGGCGCGGTCGAGTTGTCGACGAACACGCGCCGGATATTGGTCGTGCGCGGCAGCAGGTAGTTGACCGATTCGCCGGTGCGCGTGTTGAGGCGCGTGACCTGGTCGGAGAGCATCGAGCCGGTCCAGGCCTCGTCGTTCTTGTCGAGCGCCACGTCATAGGGCGATGACCACTTCGGTCCGACGGCCCACTGCTTGAACTCGCCCGTCTTCGTGTCGAGCATGGCGATCTTGTCGCCGCGGTATTGGGCGAACCACAGGCGATCCTGCGCGTCCATCTGGCCGCGGCGCGGCGCGACGACCGGCTTTTCTGCCGGGATCTCGAACATCTTCACCTCGCCCGTCTTCGCGTCGATGCGGCCGATGTGCCGCCAGCGGAAGTCGGTGAACCAGGCGTTGTTCTTCGAGTCCGGGATCACGTCGTAGATGTTGTGGTTCTTGCCCTTGGCGACGCCGTCGCGGAACGGCTCCCACGTCTCGAACTTGCCGGTGGCCAGGTCGAGCCGGTGGACAGCGGCGAAGCCGTTGTTGTTCGTCCACACCTTG
>Ga0137407_10000021_pt1 | contig 143830 bp, 119 predicted proteins | sample CZOMad2_2_16fung_FD_108410 | JGI IMG/M metagenome (GOLD analysis project Ga0137407, IMG submission 108410) | Vadose zone soil fungal communities from Angelo Coast Range Reserve, California, USA - CZOMad2_2_16fungal (Illumina Assembly) | ecosystem: Environmental > Terrestrial > Soil > Vadose... | reverse complement strand
TCGCCATCTGCGCCTGCCCCGCCTTGGTCATCAAGCGCGATTGTTCGTACATCTCGATCCACTTCTCGCTCGAAATCGCCGAGATCAGCTTGCCAATCGCTTCGAGCGGCAAATCGTCCGGCGCCTCGAAATGAACGCAGCACTTTCCCATGTCGAGCTTCTTCCCTGCCGCCTTGAACGCCGCCTTCAGCTGCTCGAGCTGACTCGCACTCCAAAACGCGCCCATCAGGTAGAGCGAGCAGAAGTTCTTCTGCGACGAGAGAGCGACGTAGCAGATCGGCTGCTTGTTGTAAGTGTCTGGATATCGAGACAGGGGGATCGCCCAGCCGATCGTGCCCCAGACGAGGCACTCATCGTAGCCGCGCGGAATGTGCTTGTTCACGAGTGCGCGCACCGTCGCGATCGTCTTCGCACGATCGGCGGGGAGTGAGGCGATGTATTGCGCTGGCGTCTTGACGTTCGATGCTGGTTTCATGGATTCATCGTCTTCCCGAATGAAGTGTATCACCGAGCGTTTGTGCCCGTTTCTATCCAAATGGCCAGCCCGAACCGCGAATAGCTTCGTGTGCTATTGGCCAAGTGGAGGGTAACCACCGTAACTTGTTCGTCTGCGGGTGAATCGTTATTGTTGGCTTCGGCCCTAAAACAAGTGGTGCTGCCAGGATGCGCTGCTTTCACGGCCAAGGAGTCATTGCATGGCAGCAGGGGACATCACCTTTATTGAATGCCCGTACGGCGATTCATTTCCAGTGCGTAAGACATCAGGCCGTTCGGTGGGAATTCAGCAAATCGTCTGCCCCGGATGCGGGCGCACGTTTGACATCATGCTGCCCGAATCCGTGGAGCGGCTTTCACGGCAGCCAGAACTGACCACTCGCCCCTCCTAGCCGATCTCTTCATCTCCTCTTCCTTCCGCGCAAACATCATCCTCTCAGAGGAACGCAGGATATTTCCGACGCACGGTTCCCAAGGCTCGTGCTCACCCGCACTCATGTTAAGCTTCTTCGACCCCACAGGTGACTATGAACAATACCCATCCCTCTCACATTGATCTCCAGGCAACCGCAAAACAAATCATGATCGAGAACGGCTTTGAGCCGGACTTTCCTCCGGAAGTACAGCAGCAGCTGGCACAGTTGAAAGCGGCCCCGCCGTCGAGCGCTCCGGGAAAAGACGTGCGCGACCTGCGTCACCTGCTCTGGTCGTCGATTGACAATGACACTTCGCGCAACCTTGACCAGATTGAGGTAGCGGAAAGGCTCCCGGACGGAACAACCAAGGTGCTCGTAGGCATCGCCGATGTTGATTCCTTCGTACCCAAGGGTTCCCCCATTGACCGCCATGCCGCCAAGGAGACCACTACGGTCTATACCGGTGTGCGTAATTTTTCCATGCTGCCGGAACAGCTCTCCACCGGCACAACATCTCTGCTGGAAGTTGACGGCAAGCTGAGCGTGGTCACGGAGTTTGTGGTGGACAGCAATGGACAGGTCACCGTACACAGCATTTACCGCGCTCTGGTGGTCAACAAAGCACAGCTCGCCTACAACGCCGTTGGGGCCTGGCTGGAAGGCCGCGCACCGGCGCCGCCAAAAGTAGCGGCCTCACCGGAACTTCAGGCCCAGCTCAAGCTACAGGATGAGGTGGCCCAGACCCTCAAGAATGAACGCCACCGCCACGGCGCGCTCAACATTGATACCAATGAGGTCCATCCCGTGGTGCTCAATGACCAAGTGGTTGACCTGGTAAAGCAGGAAAAGAACCGCGCCACCGAGCTGATTGAAGATTTCATGATCGCCGCCAATGGAGTGATGGCACGCACTCTGGAAGACGGCAAAGTGTCGTCCATCCGGCGCGTGGTGAAAACACCGGAGCGCTGGGACCGCATTGTGGCGCTGGCGGCCCAGCATGGTGGAAAGCTTCCCGCCGTGGCCGACTCCAAGGCGCTGAACGATTTTCTCCAGATCCGCAAGGCGGAGGACCCTGACCACTTTGCCGATGTCTCACTGGCCGTCATCAAGCTGATGGGGCCGGGAGAGTACGTCCTGGAACGTCCTGGCCAGCCCTCCCCCGGACACTTTGGCCTGGCCGTGCAGGATTACACGCACTCCACCGCGCCCAACCGGCGCTTTGCCGACGTGGTGACGCAACGCCTGATTAAAGCCCTTCTGTCTGGCCAAAAAGGCCCCTACTCTGATGACGATCTTGCTGCCACCGCCACCAACTGCACCGTGAAAGAAGATGCGGCGCGCAAGGTGGAACGGGCCATGTCAAAACGCATTGCCGCCGTCAGCATGAGTAGCAAAGTCGGGCAGGTTTTTGACGCCATTGTGACCGGGGCCGGCCCGAAAGGGACCTTTGTTCGCGTACTGAGCCCGCATGTTGAAGGCATGCTGATGCATGGGCAAGGCGTAGATGTAGGCGATAAACTGCGGGTGAAGTTGATTAGCGCCGACCCGCAGCGCGGTTTCATCGATTTTGTGCGGGCCTGACCGTTTGCACCACGATGGATCGGCTCGTCCTAGCGGGTTAGTTCCGCGATGCGTGGTTCCTGCCGCGGCGGCGGCATCTGCCTCGGGATCGAGTCCGCATCGTGCGGAAGAATGGACTCAAGCCAGGCATTCAAGCTGGCGCGCTCCGCCACCGGAATGTTGGAGAATTTGACTCCTGTTCGTCCCGAAGCCTGGGTCCACATGACAGACCCGGAGGCGTGGATCAGGGCCGAGTTGTCCGGCAGTTGAAACTCAATTCGCACCGTGGCGTGCTGAGGCGGAATTTCATTTGTTTGCAGGCAATAACCGGTCTGGCTGAGATCAAGAATGGTCACTCTGGGCAGCGTGCGTTGTTCCGCGTCATGCGTGATAGTGCAGGCCACGGGCACGATCTGTACGTGATGGCGGTAGCCCGCGCGCCATTCCCGCAGCATCGGCCCGTAAGAAGCCCGGATGGTCCGTGCAAAAAGGTCGGACGTAAAAGGCTTCTGCACAATAAAATGGACGCGCTTGTCCTGCACTTCCCGTTCCTTCACGCCACGAACAATGGCAAAGACCATCTTGGGGATGGTCGTCGCTACACGCAGATGAGCAAGCTCCAGCGCCTCGGGAACATCATTATCCAGAATCACCAAATCAAACTTGCCGGGCTTCATCAATTGACCTGCGGCGGCAGCCGTCGCGGCCAACTTGACGTTTACCCCATTTTCCTCCAGGACTTTGTGCATAACACCAAGCGGCCCGGGATCACTACAAACGACCAGCGCAGAAAACGGTTCCATGGAAGACCTCTGATAAAGGAACCATCGGCAAACCTTGCCCATGCTTCAGGGAATTCACCAGAATATATGTGAAGAAATGGGACGCGCGATTGGTCCGTCGCAGGAGAAACCACCGTGAGCCTGAGCTTCGATGGGATTAAGCCTTTAGATTTGATGTCCTGAGTACGAAAGTATTCAGTACATCGGAAAGGGTGCGCTCTCAAGGTCCAGTCCCAGTTGCAGGCGCGCGCCCTCGGTCATTCTGCTTGGATTCCAGGGCGGCTCAAAGACCACTTCCACATTCAGCTCTTTCACCGTGGGCAGGCTCAAAAGCCTGCGCTGGATGTCGGCTTTGAGGACGTCCGCCATGCCGCAGCCCGGCGCGGTCATGGTCATATTAATGTCGATCTTGTTGCCTTCTGGGATGGGAGTAATCTGGCAGGCGTAGATCAGACCCAGATCAACCACGTTGACGGGGATCTCCGGGTCGTAGACCGTCCGCAACTGGTCCCACACCAGCTTTTCACTGAACTCGGCAGGTTCGGTTGGCTTGGCTGCATCAGGAGCGGGCGCGGTCAGACCAAGAGCATCAGCGTCTTTGGCATCGATGCGGACCATGTATCCCTGGTCCGTCATCACGGTGTAGCTGCCACCCAGAGATTGCATAAGCCTCACCTGTGTGCCCGCAGGCAGTACATGCGGGATGCCAGCGGGTATCTGCGTGGCCTGACATTCGCGCGCCAACACGTATTGTTCGTTCGATGCCATGTTTAATCCACTTATTCGGTGGAGACCGCCTGGTCTTTCCCTTGCAACGCCGCGTGCAATGCATGCCACGCCAGCGACGCGCACTTCACCCGGACCGGAAACTCTGACACTCCGGCAAAAACCGCCAGCTTGCCCAAATCTTCTGCGCTGCCCGTGCCGTGTCCGGTCACCAGATCGTGAAATAAGGTGAAAATATTTTCCGCTTCGTCTGTCGTCTTACCCTTCAGGCTCTGCGTCATCATGGAAGCCGACGCCCGCGAGATGGCGCATCCGGTGCCTTGAAAACTGATGTCTTGAATCGAACCGTCTTGCACGTCTACGTAAACCGTGTAGTGGTCGCCGCACAGCGGATTGAAGCCTTCCGCCTTGTGGTTGGCCGACTCCATCACGCGATAATTTCGGGGCTTTTTGCTGTGCTCCAGAATCACTTCCTGGTACAGCTCGCGCAACTCTGACATTACCCCATCACCTCTTGCACTTTATGTAAGCCCGCCACCAGCGCGTCGACCTCTTCGCGCGTGTTGTACAAGCCAAACGACGCGCGCGCCGTTGCCGGAATACCGAAGCGCTGCATCACTGGCTGGGCGCAGTGGTGTCCCGTACGCACGGCGACGCCTTCATGATCAAGGATGGTGCCGATATCGTGCGGGTGTATCCCTTCCATGACGAACGAAAGCACGCCTGCCTTTTCCCGCGCTGTGCCGACTACGGTGACGCCGGGAATCTTTTCCACGGCCTGCGTTGCGTAAGCCAGAACATCATGCTCGTGGCGTTCAATGTTTTTCAGGCCCAGGTGGTTCACATATTCGATGGCCGCACCCAGGCCAATGGTGTCCGCTATGTTCGGCGTGCCAGCTTCAAACTTGTACGGCAGACGGTTGTAGATCGTCTTGTCGAATGTGACGGAAGCGATCATGTCACCGCCGCCCTGGTACGGAGGCATGGCTTCCAGCAACTCGGCTTTACCGTAAAGTACTCCCATGCCGGTGGGGCCGTACAGCTTGTGGCTGGAAATAGCGTAAAAGTCGCAGTCAAGTTCCTGTACATCCACGGGCATACGCGCCACTGCCTGCGCGCCGTCCACCAGCACGGGAATGCTGCGCGCATGGGCTATCTTCACCATTTGCTGAATCGGATTGATCGTTCCCAGCGCATTGGAAAGATGCGTCACCGCAACGATCTTGGTTTTCGGGCTCAGGAGTTTTTCAAACTCATCCAGCTCGAGTTCGCCGCGATCGTTGATCGGCGCGACCCGCAGACGCGCGCCTTTTTCTTCACACAACATCTGCCACGGAACAATGTTGGAATGGTGCTCCATGGCCGTAATAAGGACTTCATCGCCGCTGCCAACGTGCTTGCGGCCGTAAGTCTGCGCCACCAGGTTAATGGCTTCGGTCGTGCCGCGCACAAAGATGATCTCTTTCGAATCCGCGGCATTCAGGAAGCGGTGCGCGGCAACCCGCGTCTTCTCATAGGACGCTGTGGCCCGCTCGGACAATGTATGCACACCGCGATGGATATTGGAGTTGTCGTGGCGGTAATAATGTTCAATGGCTTCAATCACCGCCAGCGGCTTTTGCGTCGTGGCGGCGTTGTCAAAATAGACCAGCGGCTTACCGTGGACTTTCTGGTGCAGAACGGGAAAGTCCTTGCGCACCTTCTGCACGTCAAATGTTTTTACGGCATGGATCCCTTGCGGCGTCTTGGCGACCGTGCTCATCCCTGTTCCTTCCAGGCCCGTTCCACTTCCGCCGGGCGCTCTCCCGCGAACTGCGCGGCCTCCGGCAAGAATCCAACTACCAGATGTTCAATGTGCTCCCGCACCGGGCCGGGGTGCATGCGGTCCAAACACTCATTGGCAAACGCCAGCAGAAGCAGGTGGCGCGCGGAAGATTCGTCCAGGCCGCGAGAACGCAGATAAAACAGCGCTTCCTCTGAGACCTGCCCGATCGTCGCGCCGTGCGTGCACTTCACGTCATCGGCATAGATCTCAAGCTGCGGCTTGGTATCGATCTGGGCATCATCAGAAAGCAGCAGATTGCGATTGGTCTGCTTGGCATCAGTCTTCTGCGCGTCTTTATGCACGATGATGCGCCCGTGAAATACGCCGTGCGACTGGCCGTTCAGGATGCCGTTGTAGAACTGCCGGCTGTCGCAGTGCGGGCTGGCATGTTCTACGAGCATGTAGTTGTCCATGTGCTGGCGGCCGTTGGCCATGAATAAACCGTTGATCAGGCACTCACTGCCTTCGCCGGCAAGCACCGGATGGACGTTGTTGCGCACCAGCGCGGCGCTCAACAACAACGAATGCGTCGACACGTTGGCGCTACGGCCCTGCTGTATGCGCAGCGTTGATACGTTGTAGGCCCGGTCGCTTTCCCGCACGATCATGTAGTGCGACACATTGGCGTTATCTCCGGCCACAAGTTCGGTGGCTGCATTGGAAAGCGAAGCGCCATCACCTGTCGTTCCCTCATTCGTCGTTCCCTCACCCAAGGAAACGTAATCTTCCACAACGGTGCACTGGCTGTTCTCATCCGCAAGAATCAGGTTACGTGGATGGTCCATCGCAGGAGAGCCGCCTGGAGCCGAAACGAACAGCAGATAAATGGGTTCTTCCACCACGACGCCGCGAGGGACATGCACGTAAGCGCCATCTTCAAGGAACGCCGTATTCAACGCGCAGAAAGGATCACGCTGAAAATTCAGGTAGCGGCCCAGGTGCGGCTCCAAGGCAGCAGGGTTGGCAGCGATTTCCTCCGCCAGGCTACCCACTTTTACGCCTTTGGGGAGTGTCGGAATGCGCGAGAGCTTTGGCGCAAATCGTCCGTTGACAAAGACAAGCCTGCACGCAAAACCGGAGGTCTTAAAAGCCTCCAGATCTTTTTCGGAGAGCGTAGTTTCGCTGCCAAGCACAAAATTCGTTTGTGTAATCGGGGAGACGTTGGTGAAGCGCCAGTCCTCGTCGTGCGTAGTGGGAAAACCGGTGCCGGCAAAAAGATCGAACGCCTCTTGCCGCAGGGAGGTGAGCCATCCGGGCTGCTTGGCGGTATCGCGATTGAATTTGTCGAAGGCCTCGATATAGCGTTCCGGGGCTTGGGTTTCAATAATCACGTTGTTCGTTCCCTCAAATCTTGATTCGTCCTGATTAATCTTGATTAAAACTTTGATTAATCTTGATACTTACCGGCGCGCGCCTGCCGTCTCCGGCTCGGTCCAGCTATAGCCCTTTGCTTCCAGTTCCAGCGCCAGCTCCGGTCCGCCGGACTTCACGATGCGGCCGTTGACCAGCACGTGGACAAAATCCGGAACAATATAATCCAGCAGTCGCTGGTAGTGCGTGACCAGCACCATGGCGCGGTCTTTGCCCCGCATTGCGTTCACGCCTTTAGCCACGATCTTCAGCGCGTCGATGTCCAGGCCGGAGTCGGTTTCGTCCAGGACAGCCAGCTTGGGTTCCAGAACTGCCATCTGGACAATCTCATTACGCTTCTTCTCGCCGCCGGAAAAGCCTTCATTCACCGGACGGTTCAGAAAGCGCTCGTCCATCTCCAGCATGCGCATCTTTTCTTTGAGCAGCGGGAGAAAATCCATGGCATCCAGTTCTTCCTGGCCGCGATATTTGCGGACGGCATTCAAAGCAGCGCGCAGAAAGTACGCATTGCTGATCCCGGGAATCTCTACCGGGTACTGAAACGCCATAAACAGTCCTTCACACGCGGCTTCTTCCGGCTTCATCGCCAGCAAGTCTTTTCCGTTGAAGTCGATGGCGCCGTCGCTTACGGAATAGCTTTCACGCCGCGCCAGCACCTGGGCCAGCGTGCTCTTGCCGGAGCCATTCGGCCCCATGATGGAATGCACTTCCCCGGCATTCACCGTGAGGTTAATGCCTTTGAGAATCTCGTTGTTGTTGACGCTGGCGTGCAGGTTCTTAATTTCCAAAAGACTCATGCTTATCCGACACTCCCCTCAAGGCTGATGCTAAGTAATTTTTGCGCTTCCACGGCAAACTCCATGGGTAGCTCGCGGAACACGGTCTTGCAGAAGCCGTTAATGATCATGGCAACCGCTTCTTCTTTGGAGATACCGCGCTGTTGCAGGTAAAAAATCTGGTCTTCGCCGATTTTTGACGTCGACGCTTCATGCTCCATGCGCGCGCTGGCGTTCTTGACTTCGATATACGGGAAGGTATGCGCGCCGCACTTATCGCCGATGAGCAGCGAATCGCACTGCGTGTAGTTACGCGCGCCGGTTGCACCCTTCTGGATCTTGACCATGCCGCGGTAAGTGTTCTGTCCGTGGCCGGCGGAGATTCCCTTTGCCACTACGGTGCTCCGCGTGTTCTTGCCGATGTGGATCATCTTGGTCCCGGTATCGGCCTGCTGATAGTTGTTGGTCAGCGCCACGGAGTAAAACTCGCCCACCGAGTTGTCCCCTTGCAGAATGCAGCTCGGATACTTCCACGTGATAGCAGATCCGGTCTCCACCTGGGTCCAGGAAATCTTGGAATTCTTGCCGAGGCACTTGCCGCGCTTGGTGACAAAGTTGTAAATCCCGCCTTTGCCTTCCTTGTCGCCCGGATACCAGTTCTGCACGGTTGAATATTTGATGGTTGCGTTGTCATGCGCGATCAGCTCAACCACGGCGGCGTGCAACTGGTTCTCATCGCGGATTGGCGCGGTGCAGCCTTCCAGGTAGCTGACGTAAGCGCCTTCGTCGGCGATGATCAGCGTGCGTTCAAACTGTCCGGTGTTCGCCGCATTGATGCGGAAGTACGTTGACAGTTCCATGGGACAGCGCACACCCTTGGGTACGTACACAAACGAACCGTCACTGAAGACCGCCGAGTTCAGCGCGGCAAAAAAATTGTCCGTCACCGGGACCACGCTGCCCAGGTATTTCTTGACCAGCTCAGGATGGTTCTTGACCGCATCAGAGAACGAGCAGAAGATCACGCCCGCTTCGCCCAGCTTTGCCTTGAACGTGGTAGCCACGGAAACGCTGTCAAACACTGCGTCCACGGCCACGCCGGCAAGCAGCTTCTGCTCGTGCAACGGAATGCCCAGCTTGGCATACGTGCTCAGAATTTCCGGATCAACTTCATCCAGGCTCTTCAGCTCCGGCTTCTTCTTGGGCGCGGAATAATACGAGAGTGCCTGATAATCAATGGGCGGATACTTTACGTTGGCCCACTTGGGCTCCGCCTGCTCTTTCTCCAGCGTGGCCCAGTAGCGGTAGGCCTTGAGACGCCACTCCAGCATGAACTCCGGCTCGCCCTTCTTAAGGGAAATGGCGCGGACAATGTCTTCATTCAGACCATTTGGGAGCCTGTCTTCATCGACGGAGGTGACAAAACCCCACTTATAATCCTGGCTGGTGATGCCCTGTATCTGATCGACTGTTGAACTCATCTCACTCCTTCTGCCACTCGGGTTGCCGGTTTGATCGACGAAATAATGCTCTCGTGCCCGTTCCGGTCATGGTGCGCCATCTCGTGATTCAGGTCGGCCAGCATCACGTGCTCCAGCGCGTCGCGCAGAGCGTCACCGATGATCTGGGAGTTGATCTTGATGGCGCAAGAACGCTCCATCTCACACAAGCCCGGCACCACGCTGCATTCGGTAAATCCAATAGGCCCTTCCAGGGCCAGAATAATGTCTGCAACGGAGATCTGACTGGCATCACGGGACATGTTGTATCCGCCCTTTACTCCGCGATGCGAACTCAACAGGCCGCGATCAGAAAGCTGCCGCAGCAGCTTGCCCACCGTGGGCAGCGGCAGCTTGGTATCTTTCGCCAGGCTGCGGGCCGTGTGCGGCGTCTCTTCCGGGCTGCGCGCCACATGCGCCATCAGCACGATTCCGTAGTCTGTGAGCTTGTTTAATCTGAACATGAGTTCCTCGCTCCGCCTGCCCGTGGAGGCCCCAGAGCCGGATACAATACCAATTCAGTATTATATTAAACTGGGCGAGCCGAGAATACAAGACCAGATTGGTATTGTATGTGGGGAATGCTGGCTTGGGGAGCCATGACTCCTTTGCTTTTGAGCCATCCGCCGCATCGTGCAGCCCAGTGCAGGTTCAATTTTCTGGCTTCAGCCCCAGCGGGTATCAGGGCACAGGCTTCAGCCGTGCCGTCAAGCGTTGAAGAAAATTTGGGCTTCAGCCCCTGTGCGCTTTTCGCTTTTTAAGAAACGCAGATCCATACGGATACTTCTCTGGTGAATCCACCAGCTTCGCTTTTACCGGGTTCTGTTCAATGTACTCGCGATGATTGAGAAAGCTCTGCCGATCCGTGATGCGCACCTCGGAAAAACCACGCTGCCAACCTTCTCCCGGATAACCCAGCTCTTTCTTGGCTCGAAACGAAAATCCGCCTTTAACGAACTGCATTGCCTTCTCAACGCTGATCGTGTTGTCCAGGGTCAGCAGCACGTGCAGGTGGTCGGGCATCACGACAAAATCATGCACCTTGAATCTACCTTTGCTGGCGTAATCGCGCAGTACATCAATCAAGAGGTTTGCCATTCGTTCAACTTGGAAAATGGCTCTTCCTTGGTCGGCTCTCGACGAGACAAAGAACGTCCGCGAGATTCCGCGGACCGCATTTTCATCGGAATTTCTTGCAGGTTTTGCCATAAAAAGCCAGCGGCTAAAGCCAAATTTATGGGCCCCTATGCGGCACGGCTGAAGCCGATGCCCTGATACCTTCAGAGGCTGAAGCCAAACCGTCTCGAAAACTAGTCCATATCAGAGTTAACCCCTTGGGATCGAGGCATTGGAAGAAATTTTTCCTCAAGCAACACAACATACTTTAGACTAACTTAAGACACATAGCAAAAGTAAAGCGAAAATAAGCCTCTACAGGCTTGCTGCTCGGAGCAGATATGGCATGTCACACATTTTGGTCCTGGGCTATCGTCTTAGCTGTGTTGTTGCTTGCAGTTGCTTGGGGCGTACGGAGATTGACAAGACGGAAAATCATAAGGCTTAATATGGCAAATATGACGCATGATCCGATATACGCCACCTTTTTAAACGATGGGGAATGGAAGAGTTTTTCCGAGCGCCATCAGGAATTTCTGAAGCTCTTTCCTAACCTCATAAAAGCGATGAATATCGCATTCGTTAGAAAGCAAACAGGCCCGAGCATCGACGTTGTTATCTTGTCTCTGGGACGACTTTGCCTTGAGGAATTCATGGAGATCCTTCTCCTTTGCGGGCACGGGTACGGAGTCGCAGCGACTCGCACAATTCGCGGCATGTATGAGCGGGCTGTTACTGCGGAGTACTTGCACGACAATCCCGGCGAGGTGGAGGCATTTTTAAATTACCACCACGTCTCGGAATACAAGCTGTTGAAACAGATTCAAACTACGATGGGTAATAACGTCCTCTCTCCAGCGCAGACAAAACAAATCGAGGAAAACTATCAGAATCACAAAGCCCAATTCATGGTTACTGATTGTAAGAAATGCGAGACCTTTGGAGTAAACCACAATTGGAGTAAGTTGGATTTTGTGTCCATGGCAGGCAAGACGTCACTAGGAAAATTGATCGTGCCGGATTACTATTTGCCAACAAAACAGATACACAGCACAATTGGCGCAGTGTTCAGCAGGTTGGAATTCGGACAGGATGAGGGTCTCGTGTTCCAAGAAGCAGCCCAAAGAGAAGAGGCTGACGAAGCACTCATGGCAGCTCACGTCCTAATGCTAAGCGTTCTGGAGTTACAGAAGAATCACTTTAACCTCGACGTTTTGGACACACCTCTCCAGACCTGCAAGGCTGACCTCGATACAATTTGGCGAAAGACCCCAGCCTCCGAAGAGCGCTCGAACCCTGGATCTTCTGCGTCATGAAGGGCCAATACGGCCCTAAGTCAAGTGCTAATTCCGACTGGACACTTTTCATCTACCGATTCTTTATTTTCCGGAGTTAATTTTATGACGAACCGATTCTCCTCCAAAGTTGCTTTGATCGCCGGTGGCACCGGTGGACTGGGTAAGGCCGTAACGCTGGCCTTCTTGCATGAAGGCGCTTCTGTGATCGCCACATACATCAGGAAGGACGAAGCAGACGCTCTGAAAGATGCGGTTGGCCCGAGCGCGTCGCTGGAACTCCTCCCGCTGGACGCAACCGATGAAGCCGCCACGTCGAGTCTGGTCAGCGGCATCACCGCCCGCCACGGACGGCTCGACGTTTTGGTGAACGCCATCGGCGGATATGCTGGCGGAAAATCCCTGTGGGAGATTGAAACCAGGACCTACCAGTTGATGCTGGCCCTGAATTTACATGCAGGCCACGCGCTGGCCCGTGCTGTGGTTCCGGCGATGCTGCGGCAGAAGAGCGGCGCTATCGTGAACATCGCCGCGAAGGCGGCTTTTGACCATGCGGCCGGGGCCGCGGCCTACGCTGCATCAAAATCCGCCACGCTGGCATTGTTTGATTGCCTGGCCCAGGACTTGAAAGGATCAGGCGTGCGGGCAAACTCAGTGCTGCCCAGCATCATTGACACAGAAGCCAATCGCAAAGCCATGCCAGCCGCCGATTTTTCCAAATGGCCCAAGCCGGAAGAGATCGCGCAGGTCATTCTGTTTCTATGCAGCAAGGAAGCCGCGGTAATCCACGGCGCCGCAATCCCTGTTTATGGCCAAAGCTGAGTGCTGAGTAAAGATATCTAAGAGCAGTTAAGAAGTGTTAATGACGCAGCGGACGAAAGGTGATTCGGTAGATAATAGAGTTCTGACAGCTCTTTTCGGATCAACAATACCAAGTCAACGTGAGTGGCTTGCTTAAGCGGGAGCAATCGCCATCACAACAGGACAGGAATTTAGCAGATGTGGATAGTTGCTCTGGCGCTGCGGCGCCCGTATACGTTCGTGGTCATGGCGCTGCTGATTCTGATTCTCAGCCCCATCGTCATTCTGCGCACGCCCGTAGACATTCTGCCGGACATCAACATTCCCGTCATCAGCATCATCTGGCAGTACCAGGGCCTGTCCGCGCAGGAAATGACGGACCGCATTGTCAGCAACACCGAGCGCGGACTGACCACGCTGGTCAGCGATATTGAGCATATTGAAACTCAGTCGATGGATGGACGCGCGATCGAGAAAGTCTATTTCCATCCCACGGCCAACCTCCAGACCGCGATCGCACAGGTGGTTGCCATCTCGCAGACCGCAGTGCGGCAACTGCCGCCCGGCATCAATCCACCACTCATTATTGTTTACTCGGCATCGAGCGTGCCGATCATGCAGGTGGGCATCAGCAGCAAGACTCTACCGGAGCAGACGCTCAATGACATCTCCGTGAATTTTGTCAGGCCGCAGATGACGATTGTGCCGGGCGCTGCGATCCCCTTCCCGTACGGCGGCAAGCAGCGCGTGATTGCCGTGGACATTGACAGCGCCGCGCTTCAGGCCAAGGGCATGACGCCGGTCGATGTGGTGAACGCGATGAACGCACAAAACCTGATCTTGCCAGCGGGAACGGCCAAGATCGGCTCGCTGCAATACGCGGTGCAGATGAACGGCAGCCCAGACACTCTGGCCGAACTCAACAACCTACCCATCAAGACGCAGAATGGCACCACCACCTATATCCGCGACGTGGCCCATGTGCGTGACGGCTTCTCACCGCAGACCAACATTGTGCGCCAGGACGGACTGCGCGGCACTCTGCTCACGGTGATGCGCAACGGCGGCACCTCCACATTGGACATTGTCACTCACATCAAAGAGACCCTGGTCCGCGTGGCCCAGACGCTGCCGGAAGACCTGGAGATGAAAGCTCTGTTCGACCAGTCACTTTTTGTGCGCGCCGCCATCCAGGGAGTCATGCGGGAAGCACTCACCGCGGCCTGCCTTACCGCGGCCATGATTCTGTTGTTTCTGGGGAACTGGCGCACCACGCTGGTGATTGCCACCTCCATCCCGCTTTCGATTCTTTGCTCGGTGCTCATGCTGAGTGCGCTGGGGCAGACGTTTAACCTCATGACGCTCGGCGGGTTGGCCCTGGCCGTGGGTATATTAGTGGACGACGCGACGGTGGAGATCGAAAACATTGACCGCAACCTGGCCATGCGCAAGCCGCTGAAGCAGGCCATTCTGGACGGTGCATCGCAGATCGCGGTCCCGGCGTTTGTCTCCACGATTTGTATCTGCATCGTCTTTGTGCCCATGTTCTTTCTCACCGGCGTGGCCAAGTTTCTGTTTGTGCCGCTGGCGGAAGCCGTGGTCTTTGCCATGATGGCTTCCTACTTGCTCTCACGGACCCTGGTCCCCACGCTGGTGATGTACCTGCTGCGCGGACATGAGCATGAACATGACGCCGATGCTCCCACAAAAAAACCCAGCGGCATATTCGCACCGTTGAAGCGCTTCCAGCAGAGCTTTGAGCGCGGCTTTGCCCGCCTGCGCGATGGTTACCATCAGACTTTGTCGGCCTGCCTGGAACATCGCCGCATCTTTGTTACATGTTTCCTCGGCTTTTGCGTTTTGTCGATGGGGCTGGTCTACTTCCTCGGCAGTGATTTTTTCCCGCCGGTGGACGCGGGGATTTTCCGCATGCATGTGCGCGGACGCGCCGGGTTGAGAATCGAAGAGACCGCGCGCCTGTGCGACCAGATTGAAGACGTCCTGCGCCAGCAGATTCCGAAAGATGAATTAGTCACCATCCTGGACAACATCGGCCTGCCCTATAGCTCCATCAACAACACCTACAGCACCAGCGGGAGCATCGGCACGTCAGACGCCGAGATCATGGTCTCTCTCAACCAGGAGAACCACCGGCCTACCGCGGATTATGTAAGACTGCTGCGGGAAGAACTGCCGGCGCGGTTTCCGGGAGTGGAGTTCTTTTTTCAGCCGGCGGACATTGTCAGCCAGATCTTGAATTTCGGCCTGCCTTCACCGATCGACATTCAAGTCGTCGGCAAAAGCCAGGCGCAGAATTATGTTCTCGCCCAGAGCATTGCCAACCATCTGCGCCACGTGCCCGGCGCCGTGGACGTGCATGTACAACAGTTGATGAGCCAGCCTGCGCTCCGGCTTAATGTGGACCGCACCCGCGCCCAGCAAGTCGGCCTGGACCAGCGGGACGTCGCGCAAAACCTGCTGGTTTCCTTGAGCGGCAGCTTCCAGACCTCGCCCACGTACTGGCTGAATCCTGAAAATGGCGTGAGTTACAGCGTGGCCGTACAGACCCCTGAATACCGCATGGATTCGATGCAAGCGCTGATGAACACTCCCGTAAATGCCCCCCGCGCTCCGGCGCCGCAAGTGCTGGCAAACCTGGCCACGGTGCAGCCTGCGGTAACGCCGGCGCTGGTGTCGCATTACAACATTCAGCCGGTCATGGACATCTACGCTTCCGTCCAGGACCGCGACCTTGGCGGGGTGGCCCGGGACACGCTCGAAATGCTCAAACAGTTTGATGGGAAAGATAAAGACGGAAAAAGCATCCTGCCTCGAGGTACGCAGGTGGTCATGCGCGGCCAGGCGGAGACCATGCGATCCTCGTTTCTGGGATTGGGATTCGGCCTGGTGATGTCGATCGTTCTGGTCTATCTGCTCATCGTGGTGAATTTCCAGTCCTGGCTTGACCCATTCATCATCATTACCGCCCTACCCGGAGCGTTGGCAGGCATTGTCTGGATTCTGCTGCTGACGCACACCACGTTGAACGTGCCGTCCCTGACGGGCGCGGTCATGTGCATGGGCGTGGCCACGGCCAACAGCATCCTGGTGATCTCTTTTGCCCGCGAGCGCATGGCTGAGGGCCTGTGCGCCTGGGACGCCGCCCTTGAAGCGGGATACACTCGTATACGTCCGGTCATCATGACCGCTTTAGCCATGATTATCGGCATGGTGCCGATGGCGCTGGGCATGGGCGAAGGCGGCGAGCAGAACGCGCCCCTGGGCCGCGCGGTGATCGGCGGCTTGATCTTTGCCACCGTGGCAACATTGTTTTTCGTTCCGGTTGTGTTCAGCATTCTGCATGGAGGAAAAACGCAACATACGGCTTCGACGACGGCATTCGATGACGCCCCGCAGCCCGCAGTTTGATCATTTGATCAAAGGACCTATGGCATGACACAGCTCATTGAGCAACCACCGTCCAATACACCAACCGGCACTGGTCCTGCCGCGCCGGCGCGCGCGCACTCCAACCAGGCCCGCGCAGCGATGGTTGCCGTCCTGGTGCTCCTGGTGGGCGGAGGGTTCTCCGTTGCACGCCGCTTCACGGACCATAAGACGCTGGTCTTGGAAACAGAAAAGCTGGCCGTGCCCACGGTCACGGTCATCAAGCCTGCCGCCGAACCGGCCAACGATGAACTGGTTTTGCCCGCCCAACTTCAGGCGTATGTGGAGTCTTCCATCTTCTCGCGCACCAACGGCTATCTCTTGCGCTGGTACAAGGACATGGGCGGCCATGTAAAGAAGGGCGAGTTGCTGGCTGAGATCGACACGCCGGAAATCGACCAGGAGTTATCCCAGGCCAAGGCGGCGCGGCAGCAGATTGAAGCCCAACTCCAGTTGGCCAAGAGTTCCGCCGACCGCTGGGAGAACCTGCGCAAGACCGACTCAGTCTCACAGCAGGAAGCTGACCAGCAAGTGAGCGCGTACAAGCAAGCCCAGGCCAACCACGCCGCTGCCGATGCCAATGTGCGCCGTCTGGAGCAGCTTGAATCCTTCAAACATATCTACGCGCCTTTTTCCGGCGTGATCACGCGCCGGAACATTGATATGGGCGCGCTGATCAGCGCCGGCAGCAATGGACAGACCAAGGAATTATTCGATCTGTCCCAGGTTGATCCCCTGCGTGTGTATGTAAGCATTCCTCAGTCGGTCGCGCCTTCCATCCATGCGGGCATGCCGGCGTTTATTGACTTGAGCGAGTATCCAGGGCAGAAGTTTCCCGGGAAGGTTGTCCGCACCGCGGACACCATTGATCCAGCCACGCGCACCTTGCTCACTGAAATCGATGTGCCCAATCCTGACGGGCATCTGCTGCCGGGCTCTTACGCCCAGTTGCACTTTGCCGTACCTATCAAGACCGTGCGCGTCTCCGTGCCTGTGAATGCGCTGTTGTTCCGTGCGGAAGGCCCGCGTGTGGCCGTGGTGGGCGCGGACCACCGGATCCACATGAAGACCATCATCATCGGGCGCGATTTTGGCACCACGGTTGAGATTCTTGGCGGCCTGGATGCCAATGATCAGATCGTCGTAAATCCGGCGGACTCACTGGAGGAAGGGCAGCAGGTCAACATAAAGGCCGGAGGCGGAACCCAATCGTGAGAACAATTTTCTTGCGGCTTGGACTTACAGCAATCTTGTCTTTGCTCCTGGCCGGTTGCAAGGTTGGGCCGAATTACCATCGCCCGGACGTGGCAACCGCCCCCACATGGAAAGAGCAGCCGCCCTGGCGCATCGCGGACCCAAAGGACTCCATAGCAAAAGGCGATTGGTGGACCGCTTTCGGCGACGCTGAGCTAAGCCAGTATGAAAAGCAAGCCATTGCGGAGAACCAGACCATTGAAATAGCGCGCAACCAGTTGCAGCAGGCACGCGCTTCCGCTCGAATCACTCAATCGGGGTTGTTTCCGCATCTGACTGGGGGCGTGAGCGGGCAACGTGCGCGGACCTCCGCCGGCAAACCGACCACGGGCGTTCCCCTGGCCGGGCCGAGCACGGCAAATGATTTCCTCATTCCCTTCAACGTGAGCTGGGAAGCGGATGTCTTCGGAGGAGTGCGGCGCAACGTTGAATCCGCAAGTGCCTCTTATCAGGCATCGGCTGCCAGCCTGGAAAATGTGCGCCTGGTGGTGACTTCAGAGCTGGCTGTTGACTACTTCACCCTGCGCGAACTGGATGCGGAGATCGCCGTGGTTGATTCTGCCGTGGACTATCAAGCGCGTTCTCTTCGCCTGGTCCAGAACCGCCATGACGGCGGAGTGGCCTCTGGGTTAGACGTAGCCCAGCAGGAGACGCTGCTGAACTCCACGCGCACGCAGGCCACGTTGTTGCGACGGCAGCGCGCGCAGTTTGAGCATGCCATCGCGTCGTTGGTGGGCGTGCCGGCATCCGGTTTCAGCGTGCCGGTAAAGCCGCTGGACACGGCGCCGCCGGTGATACCAGTCGGCGTTCCGTCGGACGTTCTGGAGCGCCGCCCTGACGTCGCTCAGGCCGAGCGGCAAATGGCGGCGCAGAATGCGCAGATCGGCGTCGCCAAGAGCGCATTTTATCCCGGCATCGGCATTTCCGGCAGCGGTGGCTTTGAAAGCAGTGATATCGCCAAGATCATCACCGCATCCACTGGCTTTTGGGCGCTGGGAGCCAACGTGGCAGAGACGGTCTTGAGCGGCGGCCGCAGGCGTGCACAAGTCGATTTTGCCAAATCGGGCTATGGAAGCTCTGTGGCCAGCTATCGGCAAACGGTCCTGAACGCGTTTCAGGAGGTTGAAGACGGCCTTTCCGGACTGAATGTGCTCTCCCAGGCGGCGGGTACGCAACAGCAGGCCGTGGACGCCGCGCAGCGCGCCCTGAAGATTGCCAATGACAGATACGTGGGCGGACTGGTCACCTATCTGGACGTCATCACGGCGGAGGAAACTTTGCTGGAGAACCAGCGCCTTGCCACCCAGATTCTGGGACAACGGCTGGTCACCTCCGTGGGGCTGGTAAAAGCGCTTGGCGGCGGATGGGACGCATCCAGCCTTCAGGCCATTCAGGTCAAGGCCACCGTGAAACAAGCTGTCGAGCCGTGAAGACTTGCGTCATCCCCTTTTCCTCTTTTTTTAAGGATAGTGAATGCGAACAACTGTCTTCCTGATTGCCGCCGTAATTTTGCCTGCTGCGTTAGCGGCACAGAATACGCCCGTATCGCAACCCTCAGACCCTGGTGTACTCATTCATCGGGCAGCCGAGCATGAAGCCCATGCGCTGGAGTCTCCCTTGGAATTTCAGTTCCAGGAAAAACTGGAGTGGAGTTGGGGCACGGAAACAAGGACCGTGATTGAGACGCGGGAAGGCCGCGCGGACCGCATTGTGTCATTCCGCGATCTGCCGTTAACGTCGGAACAGCAAGCAAAGCAACAGCACCGGCTGGAAAAGCTTCTTAGCAACAAGGACGCTGTGCGCGCAGAGATGCAAGACCAGCGCTCTGAAACGCAACGCCGGATCAAGATGATAAAGGCCTTTCCGCTGGCCTTTATTTTTGACCCCGCCGCTCGGGAAGCCGATGGATCGTTGAAGTTCACCTTTCATCCCAACCCGAACTTTTCTCCCAAGGACCGCGAAACCCAGATGTATCGCGGCATGGAAGGCACGGTGTGGATTGATCCGGAGCAGGAACGGATCACGCATATCGAGGGCACGCTGGTAAAGGACGTCTCTTTCGGCTGGGGCATTTTAGGCAAGCTGAACAAAAGCGGGACGTATCAGATAGCCCAGACCCAAATCAGTCCCGGAATTTGGCGCATCACCACTTTGAATGTTGACGTTAAAGGGCGCATCCTGGTTTTCGGCTCTTTCAAGTTTTTTCGCAAGGAAAATAACTCCCAATTAAGCTCGACGCCTGCTTCCATGACGTATCGCCAGGCGATTGAAATGCTTCTCACGCAAGGGCCGTCCGGGCCGGTGAAGGCGCGGTAGTCAGGGTCTCTGCTCTGATTGACAGGTTTTTCGTTACCGCATACGCTTTCTCTCATCGATCATGACTTATTTGTCTGCGTTGCTGGGCCGCCCAAAATCCAACCCGCTGAAGGACCGCGCGCGCATGCCTGCAATCTTGCTGGCCCTGGCGCTTATGGCGGCACTCTGCGCACCAGTCGTCGTCGCCCAAACCCCGGTTCAACACTCTGAAGCTCAACACTCTGAAGCGCAGCACTACCTGGACGACATCAAAGCGCTCACCGCCCCCGCCATGGAAGGCCGCGGCGACGGCACCAAAGGGCTCACTCTGGCCGCGCATCTGATTGAGCAGCGTTACAAAAGCCTGGGACTGAAGCCGGCAGGCAAGGATTCCTACTTCCAGCCATTTACGCTGGTAACCGGCGCGCGACTGAAAGCCGACAATCATTTTCAGATAGAGGCTGGAGCCGCAAAGTCGGCACTGACGCTTAACCAGGACTTTGTTCCGTTCAGCTTTTCTTCTTCAGGGCTGGCCAGCGCGCCGGTTGTGTTTGCCGGTTACGGAGCGTCAGCCACTGAGTTCGCCTATGACGACTACGACAAGCTGGATGTGAAAGACAAGATTGTCGTGCTGCTTCGCTACGAACCGTCCGGGTTTGCCGCCAAAAATGGCAGCAACGGCATGACGCAGCATTCGCAGCTGATCTCCAAGGCAATCAATGCCAGAAACCACGGCGCGAAAGCAGTGGTGCTGGTCAATGGAAAACTCGCTCCCGGCGAAGACGACCTGTTGACCAGTTTCGGCAGCGTCAGCGGGCCTGTCAACGGCGGCATCCTGCTATTGCAGGTCAAAAACGCGATTGCGGAAAAATGGTTTCAGGCAGCCGGGAAATCAATGTCTGAAGTCCAGGACCAGATCAACAGCTCAGCCAAACCCGGCTCGTTCGCCTTTCCTGACAACCTCCGCATCTCGCTGAAGGTTGACATCGAAACCACTCAGGCCACGGTGAACAACGTACTGGCCTACCTTCCCGGCCAGACAGATGAGTACATCATCATCGGCGCGCATTACGATCATCTCGGCCGCGGAGATTTTTATTCGCTGGCTCCCTCGCAGATCGGACAGCTCCACCCTGGCGCGGATGACAATGCTTCCGGCACGGCTGGCGTATTGGAGCTGGCGCGACGCTTTGCTCCGCTCAAAGGCAAGCTTCGTCGCGGGGTTCTCTTCGCTTCGTTTGCGGGAGAAGAGCTCGGCCTGCTGGGATCGGCGGAATGGGTCAAAGATCCGACCATGCCCTTGGACAAAGCGGTGGCCATGCTGAACATGGACATGATCGGCCGCATCAAGGACGACAAAGTCTATATCGGCGGCGTGGGGACCGGTTCCACCTTCCAAAGCGCGCTGGAACAGGCACAGAGCAAAGCTAACTTTAAGGTCGAGTATTCCGCCGGCGGCTACGCTTCCAGCGACCATACTTCGTTCGTCACAAAACGCATTCCCGTGCTTTTCTTTTTCTCCGGACTCCACTCGGATTACCACAAGCCCTCCGATACATGGGAGAAGATCAATGCGGACGCAGCCGTCCGCCTCCTGGATCTGGTTGCCGGCGTCTCACAACAAATTGCTTCCGCTTCAGACCGGCCCGTGTTTGTCACGGTGGTCGAGAACAAGCCGGCGTCAGGGGCCAGTGGCAGCGGTTACGGCCCGTACTTCGGCTCCATACCCGATTTCGGACAGATAGAGAATGGCGTCAAATTCTCTGACGTCAGGCCGGGATCGCCAGCCGCCAAGGCCGGGCTCAAGGCAGGTGATGTGATGGTCCAGTTTGGCGACAAGCCGATCAAGAACCTTTACGATTTCACTGACGCCCTCAGGCGGAGCAAAGTAGGTGACGTGGTTGAAGTGAAAGTACTGCGAGACGGACAGACGATAAGCACGCCTGTCACCCTGGAACAGCGAAAATAATGAAACATCGAAAATAAGCACATGCAGCTTGCCGCGGAGGCGCGGGAAAATCTATGGTCAAACTTAGTTTCGCAGGACTGTTGTCAATCGTTGCAGTTGTGGCATCGGTGGCCGGGCGCGCCCAGGTTTCCAGCACTCCAGTTTCCGGCGCATCAGCAGCCAGCACACCAGCGCAAAAGACAGCCTCCTCGCTGGCCCTTCCTGGCGAGAAACATCTGCGCAACATGCGCCAGCTTACTTTCGGTGGACAAAACGCTGAAGCCTATTTCTCCGCTGACGACCGCTACCTGATCTTTCAGCACCAGGGAGACGGCGTCGCCTGCGATCAGATTTACACCATCCCGGTGGAAACACCGGATGGAAAGCCTGCCACGCCCAAACTGGTTAGCACCGGCAAGGGACGCACTACGTGCAGCTATTTTTTTCCCGCGGGAAACCGGATTTTGTTTTCTTCCACTCATGAAGCCGCGGACGAGTGTCCGCCCAAGCCCGACTACTCCAAGGGTTATGTGTGGCCCATCTATGCAACGTATGACATTTACACGGCCAAACCCGGTGGCAGCGATTTGCGCCGTCTGACCAATTCTCCCGGCTATGACGCGGAAGCAACGATCAGCCGTGACGGAAAACAGATTGTATTTACCTCCACGCGCAATGGCGATCTCGACATATACACCATGGACGCCGATGGCAGCCACGTCCGCCAGCTGACGCATGAGCTTGGCTATGATGGCGGCCCTTATTTTTCCTACGACGGCAAAAAAATCGTCTACCGTGCCGAACATCCGAAGACGCCGGAGGAAATTGCCGACTACAAATCTCTGCTGGCCCAGGGACTGATCCGGCCCGGCAACCTGGAGATCTGGACCATGGACGCCGACGGCAAAAACAAGCATCAGGTCACACACAACGGTGCGGCCAATTTTGCGCCTTACTGGCATCCTGACGGCAAGAGGATCGTCTTTGCCTCGAACCTGGCGGACCCGAAAAACGGCCGAGACTTTGATCTCTACATCATCAATGAAGACGGGACGGGCCAGGAGCGCATCACCTTCTACCCGGACTTCGATGCCTTCCCCATGTTCAGTTCGGATGGCAAGAAGCTGGTGTGGGCCTCAAACCGCAACGGCACAGCGCCGCATGAGACCAACATTTTCATCGCGGACTGGGTGGAGTAGCTGCAAAGCCGGAGCAGTTGAGGGTTGACCGTGGCGCTACCACCGGCGCACGCGCCCTACATCCACGTGGACGAAGGCTTCACGGCGATAGTAACCCACGCCGCCGCGCTGCAACTCCAAAGCGGCTTCACGCAATCTCTCAGTGCTTACGCCGGACAAGCGAATGTCGATGGCCATCGCTTGCATGTGCAGGCTATGCTTGGCAACAGCCGAAGAACGGTGGCGAAGAAATGCGTTGCTCCGGGGTGTTCGGTATCCGCATATCACGTTGATCTCTTCGTCCGGATGCCCAACCGATGCGGTGAGGTCGCTTAACAGATCAAACAGCCGCGGGTCGAAGTGATGCACCTCTCCGGTCCGATGGTCGCGGAGAAAATGGTCTAGTTCAGCCAAAGCTCCAGGCAGGTAGTGGTTGCCTTCACGGTAAAGCACATCAATGTGCTCGTTGGTGTGGGTGTGATATAGGCGCAACCGGTGAACGTTTCCCGGACCATGATCGGCGGAACCGCCGGCGCAATACGTTTGCGGGACTGCCAGGAAAACAATCAGGATGAAAACGACGCGCGACATCAGAGCGCAGTCTAGCACGGAGCATCCACCCGCGTGATCGGGCAAAAAGCTTAGTGGCCGTGTCACAATAAGAGCATGGGCCACGATTCTCAGGACTTGCAGCATCGCGCTTTGCCCCCTGCAATCACCGGCCTGGGCCAGATGGTTGTTGAGGCGGAGAAGCGCATTCGTTCGTCGGTCATAGAGACCCCGGTGGAGACGGTTTCCGAACTTGCTCCGAACCTTCCTGTCAGGCTGTTGTTCAAGCTGGAGAACCGGCAAGAGACGGGATCATTCAAACTCCGCGGCGCGACCAACAAAATCCTCTCCCTGACTCCGGCGCAGGCAGCCGATGGTGTGATCGCCGCGTCCAACGGCAATCATGGCCTGGGGGTTGCCGCTGCGGCAAAACGTGTTGGCATTGCGGCGGAAATCTACGTTTCCTCCCATGTGTCGCCCGCGAAGGCACAGCGCATTGAGCAGTACGGCGCCAGGCTTCAGCGTGCCGGCGACGATCCGCTCGACGCTGAATTGGCAGCCCGCGCGGCTGCGGAAAAGTCGGGCAAAGTCTTTATATCGCCCTATAACGATCTGGAAGTCATGGCCGGACAAGGCACCATTGCAGTAGAGTTGTGCCGCCAACTTCCCCAGATGGATGCTGTCTTTGTTGCCGTGGGCGGCGGTGGTTTGATCGGGGGGATCGGGGCGTATTTGAAATGCGCAGCGCCGCACGTGCAGATCGTGGGCTGTTGGCCGGAAGCTTCGCGCGTGCTTTATGAATCAATCAAGATCGGCCACATCATTGATTTTCCGGAAAAGCCCACGCTGTCTGAAAGCACCGCCGGCGGCCTGGAACCAGGATCGGTCACGCTTGATATCTGCCGCGACGTGATTGACCGCTCCATCCTGGTCACAGAGAAAGAAATTCTCCAGGCAATGCAGCTTGTTCGCCGAATCAAGGGATGGCTGATTGAGGGCGCCGCCGCGGTTGCCGTGGCTGCATTTCTCAAAGAAGCGAATCACTACGCGGGAAAAACCGTGGCGGTGCTGATCTGCGGAGGCAACGCATCTCCTGAAGTGTTGCGCCAACTCGAATAGCTTATTTTTTGCGTCCACTCATGATGAGGTCGCCGTACACATCGCGCGCGGTGTGAACATCACCATAATCCACTGGAAACGCGGAATCCATCCCATCCGTCGAGCGGTTCATAGCGGCGGAGAGCAGCGGGTTAACGAATCCGAGCACTCCTCGCACATTCTCCCCCAGCAAGGCAAAACTGCGCGACATCCAGCGGTGCTTGCGCCTTACCGTCGTCAGATTTACCTGATCAAGTTCATGCGCTGGCTGAAGTATGCGCTGCTCAAATGCGGGTTGGTCGTAGATGCGCTGAAAAAAATATGTGTGCTGATCGTCCATTTTTCGGACCGCGCCGGCAAAGCCGATCCTCTTTTGCTCAACGTACCGGCTCCCAAAGGGAACGCTCAAGACCAGAAGGCCTCCGGGCTTTAACACGCGAAACAGTTCGCGAATTGCCTGAGAATCGCCCGCTTCACCTTCAATGTGTTCCACAACGGACATCGAATATACGATGTCGAATTCGCCGTCGGAAAATTGCAAGGACCGTGCGTCCTGGAGAGAAAATACTGCCTTGCCTTTGGCTTTGCGTTCCAGACCTCGCCAGATGACCTGGTATTCGTCCACATTCAGTTCACTGATATCGGTAAGGGTGACCTCAAGCCCCAGTCTTTTCGCGAGGTACAGGCCGAACATCTTGGGACTACCGACATCAAGAACTTTGGGTCGCCGGCCTGCCGGGACCGTGAGCAAGTAGTTGCGAATGGCCGCATCAAACCAGTAGTACTCTGGAAACCGCGAATATATGTTGATAGGCTGCGTTATTTTTCCAACGGTCTTCTTGATCCCGAGGCGCAGACCGTTGCAAAGCAGGCTGGACACACCGGCATGGACCCCGAAAGAGGAGTACTTGAACTCGTTATGAGGAAATAGTCTCACAGGAAGTTGGCTCATGCATTCTAAAAGTACTTTTCGCTACGGTTGTTATGCTCAGCGCCGCTGCAAGCGTTAAGATTGAGCATTAGTGTGGCTCCCGCAAATTCTGGACCACGGTTAAGGCGTCGCCACGAGACATACCCGGATCTTCGGCATTTTGAGTTCCCATATATCTTATGCAGGCACGAGCGCAGACAATCGATCTGTCAGCCACGGCTCAGCGAGATGATGTCCTGGTAGCTAAGATATCGCGTCCGGCCGCACCAGGAGCCGTAGGCAATCTGTTTCACTTGAAATCCAGCAGCCTTACACCACTCCACAAAGTCCGCTTCCAGCAGACCCACCGCAGTTTCAGGGAACTTGGGATCCAGCACCCAGTACTGGCCCGCGGGAGACAGCGCCAGCGAGCTCTTCCCCGCCGCTATCAGCTCCGTTGATTCCCGATTGATGAGGAATGCCGTGAACACCGCCGTTCCTCCCGATTTGACGACGCGCGCTGTTTCGCGCAGATACTGCTGGACCGCCGGCGGGGTCATATGTGTAAATACGGATTTTGCGAAAGCAAAGTCAAATTGACTGCTGTCGTATGGAAAAGAGAATGTTTCGCCTTTGACTTCGGCTTTGGGATTGTAGTGGCGGTTGTAGACATCGGCGTGTGTGAAACGGAAATTGGGGTATTTGTCGCCAAAGTGGGCGGCAGCCCAGTCCGTCCCCAGCTTTACGATATCGAACCCCTCATACCGGCCAGTGGTCAGGAAGCGTGCAAGGCGCGCCGCCATGACGCCGATTCCGCACCCAATGTCCAGCACTGCGTTTTCAGGCCGCAACCCCGCTGCGTTAAAGAAAGCGAGATATTGTTCGTTGGTGGTTTCATAATTTTTGCGCCCGCCAACAAACCACAATCCGCGAGGCGGAACCAGGGGATCTCTTCGGCCGGTCAACCTGTCAATGACATCAAGTGGTGAATTAATAATGCGACGGATGCGCAGGCGAGAATCAAAATCAGGGAATATCCGCTTGGCAGCCAATGTGAGGAGGCTCATCGGTAATTAGTTTAACATCCGGATGTCACAGACCCTGGGCAACGAGGCTCCGGGTCTTGGAACCGCCGTCGAGTCCTCCGAACGTACGCACTAAGCAATCAATTTGTAACAGTAAAGGACTTTGGCATCAGCAAAAACCTCTCGGTTTTGATCTTGCATCCGGGGAACATCTTCTTGAGCTTGCGCTTGGAAATCCACGTGACATCGTATTGATAGGGCCTCTTCCACATCCAGCCGTTGAGGGTGAAATAGCGCAGAAACCTGGGCGTCAGCCAGGAAAAAGGAAGCCAGTGGAGGAAAGGCGCCGACAAGTGTGGATCAATAGGAAAAAGGCGACATGGGGTCTGACAATAAACCCTCTTTCCTACGCGCATCATCTCACTGGCGAATTTGAATTGGTTTTCCTCGCTCCCCACATGCTCAATGGCGGAGTTTGAAAACGTAAGATCAAATGCCTTGTCTTGATACGGCAACTCGCATCCGGACCCCTGGACGTACTTGAACCCGCCCGTATCTTCGGGAAGGTCGATGTTGAGGATCGTAATACCGTCACAACGGCCGATAATGGGCCACATATAATGTCCTCCGCCCACATCCAAAATGGTCCGGCAGGATTGGTATTCGGAGACGAAATTCTTGAATCGGCGCTTGTGGAAATATTTCCGTATAGGTTTCTGGAGGTCGAATGGATCCATAGACTGAAAGACATTCTAATGGAATTGCGGACGATATGTTGTGCTCCGGCGGCAAAAGCCTTTAGGATGGAACCAAATAGCACACCAACATTGGTCCTGATGAGAATCGCAATTGACGCGCACAGTTTGGGCACTCAGGCTGGAGGCAACGAAACATATTTTCGTCAATTGCTTCAAGGGCTGGCGCACGACCAGAGCAAAAATCAATACAGCATCCTTTACACTCATGCGTCCGCGCGGGACCAGGTGCGGGATGACCGCTTCACTTTCACCGCAATCCCAAAGAACCCGCTGGTTCGAATCTGCGTCTCACTTCCCCGCCTGCTCAAGAAGACCAAGCCCGACGTTTTCCACTGCCAATATATCCAGCCCCTCAGGGTGAACACCAAGACCGTGGTAAGTATCCACGATCTGGCCTATGAACATTTTCCTGAATTCTTTCATCCCCTGCAAGCGCTGCGGATGAAAAAACTGGTGCGCTGGACGGCCAGACGCGCCAGCCATATTCTTACGCTTTCGGAGTTTTCCGCTGCTGACATTGCCAGCCGTTTCGGAATTGCCCGCGAGAAAATTACCGTGACCCCATTAGCAGCTTCCGCCGACTTCCACCCTAGAGAGAAACGGCTCTGCCAGGAACATCTGGCCAGGGTGTACAAAATCGACTCATCTTTCATTCTGTACGTGGGTAGAATTCAGGCGCGAAAAAATCTTATTCGTCTAGTGGAAGCCTATGCCCGAGTGCGCGAACAGGGCGTAAATGCCAAGCTGGTGATCGTGGGCAAACCAGACTGGCAGTTCGAGCGGCTGGTTGCGCGGATCAAAGAGCTTAAATTGGAACCCTTTGTGATTTTTCCCGGATACGTACCCTGGGAAGATTTACCGCTTTTCTACAATGCAGCCGAAGTATTTGTCTTCCCTTCTTTCTTTGAAGGCTTCGGGTTGCCAGTCGTGGAAAGCATGGCAAGCGGCGTACCGACCATCACGTCGTATGGGTCTTCTCTGGAAGAAGTGGCGGGAGATGGAGCGCTGCTGGTCGACCCTCTCGACACCAGCGCGATTGCGGAGGCGTTGGGGAAACTTCTTGGCGACCAGGAATTGCGAGCCCGATTGATAAGTCGCGGATTGCAGCGCAGTTCGCAGTTCAAAGCTGAAGACCTGACGCTACGGGCGCTGGACGTGTATCGAGCCTTGCAGTAACAGCATCTGTTCGGTCTCCTCAGGCAGGCGTTGGCTCAGCCGTTTTTTCGCCGCTGCGCTAGATAATTCTCCAGACCGTCTTTCCAGTGAGTAAAAACGTTGAGCGATTTGCTTTTCAGCGCGTGATTCTCAAGGACAGAATATTTCGGCCGCGGGGCTTTCGCCGGAAACTCTCCTGGGCGTGCACGCTCCAGCCGGACCTTGGTTCCTGTGAGCTCAAAAATTGTTTTGGCGAATTCATACCACGAACAGCTGCCTTCAGCGCTTGCATGATAGATCCCAAAGGCTGATGTTCTGCTCAACACCACCAATTGCCGGGCAATCTGGATCGTGGGAGTCGGTGAGACGAATTGGTCGTCCACCACACGAAGCTCTTCCCGCTCGCAGGAAAGCTTCAACATCGTCTCCACAAAATTCAGCCCGTCTTTGGCGCGGCAAGGATTCTGACCATAAATAGCGGAAACGCGCACCACAAAATGGCGCGGATTGATGCCGCGCACAAAATGTTCGCCAGCGAGCTTGGAATTCCCATACACGTTTAAGGGCATCGTCGGATCTTCTTCTGTGTACGGCGTCCGTTTCAAGCCCTGGAAGACATAATCAGTGCTGATGTGAAGAAGGTTGATGCCCAGCGCGTGGGTAATCTGGGCCACATTGCGCGCGCCCAGGGCATTGACCGTGAAAGCCTGAGCAGCCTCCGTTTCGCATTTGTCCACGTTGTGAAATGCCGCAGTGTTAACAACCATGTCCGGCCGCGCGTGCTCAAGCACCTGACGGACCGAATCAAGCGATGAAATTTCTATGTCCGCATGGTTCAAGGCCACAACTTCATGGTTCTCGGCCTGAAATGCGGCGCACACATCCTGGCCCAGTTGGCCGTTCGCGCCGACCACCGCGACTTTCATTATCCCCACCCTTGTGTTTTGTGTTTCATCGGCAATGACCAACGGCTATGCCGCCGTTTATTCCTCCAGCCAGCTTACATTTTCCGGTCGCACGGACCATTCAATGCACCTGCGGAGTGACTCCTCAAAAGGAATCGGGGCTTTCCATCCTTTTGATTTTATTTTTTCGTCGGAAAGGCTGTAGCGCAAGTCGTGCCCCGGGCGGTCCACATGAACATCCACCATCTCGTAGTCCAACTTCTTGCCCAGAGTCTTGGCAATAAATTGTGCGATTTCCAGATTGCTGCGCTCTTCACCGGCAACGTGAAAGGTTTCACCGTGAGTGCTTCCCGCCGCCGTTCGCGCGATCCCTTCCTTCTGCTGCAACTTCAGCACGAACAACAGCGCGTCCGCCTGGTTGCGGGCATGGATCCACTTGCGGGCGCCGACGGTCCACTGGCCTGCGGCGTCTCGCCTGCCGTGGATGATGACTTTCTCTCCGCGCAAAACTTTACGTGTGCACATGGGCACAAATTTTTCCGGATGCTGCCTCTCTCCAACAAGGTTCATGGTCCTGGTGCACGTCACAGGCAGTCGGTAGCACTTCCACCACGCAAAAGCCAGAGCTTCGCCGCCTGCTTTGGCAGCGGAGTAAGGATTCGACGGCCGGATCGGGGATTCCTCGGTAAAATCCACACCGTAGGGAGCGGGGCCGTGGACTTCATCCGTCGAGACGTAAATAAAATGTTCTACTTTTAGTTCTCTCGCCGCCTGGAGAGTATTCATTGTTCCCAGTACATTGGACATCACAAACGGCTCAGGGTCCTGGATGGAGCGCTCCACGTGCGTTTCCGCACCATTGTGGATGATGTAGCGGACTCCGTCCAGCGCTTTCAGGACGCTTGCCGGATACACCGCGCGAAAATCATGGAAGACCATCTTCAAGCGCGGGTTTCCCTGCCACTGTGCCAGTCGCTCCAACGATCCTGCATAGCTCAAGCGGTCCAGTCCCACAATGTCCCAATCGGTATTCGCCATCAGGTGGGCCACCAGATGCGCGCCGGCAAACCCGGCCGCTCCCGTGCACAGTATTTTGTCTCGAGCCATCAATTCTCCCTGGTCTGAATTTTCACGTCTTATCTTCTTATATCGTTATATCGAACGCTCGCTGTCACGTCCACCGCGGGAAGGCCCGTGGCACCTGAATGGTATATTAAGAGCACTTTCTTCTGAATGTGCGGGGCCTGTGAACATCGCGCTAATCATGCATGAGTTGTTGGTGGAAGGCGGCGGTGAGAGGCAATGCGTCAGTCTCGCGCGCGAACTGACTCGTCAAGGCCACCAGGTAGTCCTTTATACTTCTGCGTATGACGCACCCAACTGCTTTCCACAAGTCTGCAAGGACATCACGGTAGTCGATGTGGGCCGGGGACGTTTGCCCTGGCTTCGCAAACCGCGCGTGCTCCGTGGGTATTTGGACATGTTGCGGCTTGCGGCAGCAGTCAACACGAAGCACCAGATCTGGCACCCCCATCATTGGCCGGCCCAGTGGGGCGCTGTCTGGCTGAAGCATAAGCTGGGCGGCGCCGTGGCCTGGATGTGCAATGACGTACCGAATTTCCATCAGATCGCGCATCAACCCGCATCCTTTGGCTCCCTGCTGCGGACTCCTATCTATTGGCTGGACTATCTCTATGACCGGTCGCAGAACCGCAAGGTCGATCTAACGCTTTTTCTTTCGCAATGGGCGGAAAGCGAATTCCGGGCCATCTATCCGGGAACAACGCAGGTAGTGCGCAGCGGCGCCGACCCTGACCGCTTCAAGCCCGGGGCCGACAGAGAGAAAATTCGCAGCCGGTTCGGTTACCAGCCCGACGACTTCGTTCTGCTTTGGCTGGGCATCATCATGCCGCATCGGCGTTTGCAGGACGCTATTCACGCCGTAGGCCGCCTGAAAGCGCGGGGCACAAAGGTCAAGTTTCTCTTGGCAGGCTCTGGTCGCAGCTTTCCCGACTACTTCAATCAATTGCAGGCGCTGGTTCGTGAGTTAGGCGTGGAAGAAGAGGTCACCTTCGCCGGCAAAGTGGCGGACGAAGAGATGCGCGACTTCTACTGTGCCTGCGACACATTTCTATTTCCCAATGAGAACCAGACTTGGGGGTTGGCAGTAATGGAAGCCATGGCTTGCGGCTGCCCGGTACTGGTCTCCCAGGGCGCTGCGGTGCATGAAGTACTCACGGACAATGAGAACGCAATGCTTTTCCCACCGCGGGCCCCGGAAGCGCTCGCCGATAAGATTCGAATCTTGATCGACCAGCCTCAACTGCGGCGGCAAATCGCCGAACGCGGCATGCAACTCACGCGGGCAAAGTACAACTGGGAGCAATTCGCCAACCAGATATCCAGTATCTTTCAACATCTCGTTGAACAAGGCAAACCGCAGCGATCTCTTCCTAGTCCGGCGGACTCCGAGCCTGCCCGCATGCCAAGAAGTTGAATAGAAAATCTGACCAGAATCACTCGGCCACAATCGACCGGTAAACCGCAACGGTTTCATTGGCAGCGCGCTGCCATGTATATTCATGCGCCCGCACTAGTCCTTTGGAACGCAATTCCTCGGCGAGAGTTCGGTTTGTAAGAACATCGTCCATGGCGCTTGCCAGGGCTTGCTCGTCTTCTGTCGGAAACAGGATTGCGGCATTGCCCGCGATTTCCGGCAGGCTTGAGGTGTTGCTGGCAACCACCGGAGTACCGGTCGCCATGCTTTCCAGTACGGGGAACCCGAAGCCTTCATACCGAGAAGGCATCGCCAGAAGTCTGGCTTGGCGGTACAGTCCCGGCAACTTGTCATTGGGGACGTGGCCTGTAAGAACAACAATATCGTGTAGATCAAAGTCTTGGATCGTCTGGTGGATCTCCTGCGGCCCAACGATTCCTGACACTTCCGAGCCAGCCAAAACAAGCTGATAGCTTTCGAATTTCCCCGCCGCCCGGAGCCGCGCAACGGCACGCAACAGAAGCGGGATATTTTTCCTCTCAGAAAAGAGTCCCACATGGAGCACATAGTCCTTATGGATTCCAACCGAGCGCGCCCATGCATGGTCTATCCTCACGTCCGGAGTGAACTTATTGTGGTCTACCCCGTAAGGAATAATGCGAACTTTGTCCGGAGAGAGCGCATAGGCGTTAACGATGTCTCGTTTGGAGTTTTCCGAACCGCAAATGATCGCAGCCGCAGAGCGGAGCGTGGCAGGCATAATGGACTTCATGTAGGCGACCCACCGTCCGGCAAAATGAGAGGGGTAGAGGAGATAGCTGACATCGTGGACGGTAACAACCTTGGGGCAGGAACAGGCAATCGGCGCAAGAAAAGCTGGGGCGTGCAATAGGTCGACTCTGGAGCGGCGTAAAAGCATCGGCAGGCGCGCGTGCATCCATGCCAGATTCCCAACGGCGTACAAGGTACGCTTCACAGACGTGCCTGGGCTGGAATTTGGCCATCCGTCGAAGACTTCCACGCTGATGTCTGCTCTTTGGGCAAGCTGCTCCAGCAAGAGCGAAGCGTAAGTTCCTGTGCCGGTCTGGTTGCGCTGCGCAAAACAGTTGTCCCAGGCTACCTTCAATGGACGGTTCTTCATTATTTATTGGCCTGGATTCGCATGGCATCGCATGTTCTGACGTTCCGCAGCACATGTTATCAGGAACTTCGGTTTTCGGGACAACGCAGTACGTATCAGGCTCTTTGCTTACGGACGAACGTTTCCTATCAGCAAATCCGCCGCGACAAAGATGAAAAACACAACCGCGATCACGCCGTTCATGGTGAAGAACGCCGCATTGAGTTTGCTGAGATCGCTGGCGGAAACCAGCGAATGCTCATACGCCAGCAGGAGTGCGACCACGACTACGCCCACCATCGCGATCTTGCCTAGCCCAAAGACAAACAGCAGAGCTACCAGCAGTCCCAGCATGAGCAAGTGAAGTGTGCGCGCCAGCAAGAGCGCTTTAGGGACGCCGAGCGCCTGAGGAATGGAATTGAGCGCGTGCATGCGGTCAAAATCAATGTCCTGGCAGGCATAGAGAACATCAAAGCCGCCCACCCAAAACGTGACCGCCGCGGTGAGAACCAGAATGCGCGGATCAAGCGAACCACGCACGCCGATCCAGGCAGCAGCCGGGGCCATGCCCAACGCAAAACCCAATACCAGGTGCGACCATCGGGTAAAGCGCTTGGTATAGGAATAAAGAAGCACAACGCCCAGGACCACGGGCGAGAGATACAGCGTGAGCCGGTTGAGTTGCGCCGCGGCCAGCACAAACAACGCGGATGAGACGGTAACAAAAATTACGGCAAATTTCTGTGAAAGTGTTCCGGCGGGAATGGCGCGCGTTGCGGTGCGGGGATTGGCGGCGTCAATTTGCGCGTCAGCAACGCGGTTGAACGCCATGGCGGCGGAACGTGCGGACACCATGCACAGAACGATCCAGCCTACCTGGGTCATGGCAGGCATTCCTCCGGCGGCCAGCATGGCGCCGCATAGCGCAAACGGGAGCGCAAAGATCGAGTGCTCCCACTTGATCATCTCCAGCGTGGTCTTGATGTTTGTGAAAAGCGGCACTCAGCATTGTAAATCAGCAGTGGAGGAACGCAGGTCAGAACGAAAAGCCTCCATCAACGAGACAACAGCCAGCGGCCAGCGGCTCTTCTACCCTACAAACCCTTGCTCCCCAATCAACGGCACAAAGCGGCAGCCTTCCAGAGTGCTAACGCTGATGGTTCCGTCCTGCGCACGGCGCACGAGCTGGAGTTGTTGCTGCTCGGCCTCCCCGACGGGAATGACCATCCTTCCCATGGGCGCAAGTTGCGCCACCAGGGCCGGAGGAATGCGCGGGGCAGCCGCCGAGACAAGGATAGCGTCAAAGGGTGCGGCTTGCGGCAGGCCCAGCGACCCGTCGCCGGTGATTACCGAGACGTTGCGGTACCCCAGGCGCTCCAGCGTGCTGCGCGCGGCTTGCGATAGCGATTCGTAGCGTTCCACAGCAAAAACCTGGCAAGCCAACTCCGCCAGCAGAGCCGTCTGATAGCCCGATCCTGCGCCGATTTCAAGCACGCGGTCTTCTGGTCTGATCTGCGCCTCCTGGAGCATAGCGGCAATGATGTAAGGTTGCGATGTAGTCTGTTGTTCGGCGATCGCCACCGGACGATCAGCGTATGCCTCAGACAGCTTCTGCGCACTGACAAATTCGTGCCGCGGCACTTTCCTCATGGCCACAAGAACACGTTCGTCATGGATGCCACGGCGGCGGAGCTGTACCTCCACCATGGAAGCGCGTTCTTCTGAAAATGGCTCCTCGGCGTGCACACTCATGCTCACTTCTTGCGCTTGCGGATATGGACATCAAAACCGACGACCCCGTTTTGATCACGCACGGCCACGACGGAGACGTTTTTATCAATGTTGTATTCCAACTGGACCACCGTCTCCGCCGACTGGGTGAGGCTGGTGATATAGGTGAGAGTAATGTTGTTGTTGATCTGCTGTTCAATCGTGACCCGGGCGCTGGGATTATTTTCTGAGCCGATGAACTGCGGGTCGATCTTGACGCGGCTGGCGCCGAAGAGCCTCTGCACGCGATCACTGAAGGTCGCGTCCAGGGCCTGGCCCAGGATGGCGTTGGAAGCAGCGGCGGTGTCACTCGAGCTCCCGCCGGGTTGCGAGGCGCTGTATACGCCTTGCCCGCGGGTCCGTCCGAAAGCCAGCAGCGCAATGATGTCAGCATTCGATAGCGGCGGATCAGAACGATAGTTCATGCTGAGCCCTCTGCCATTACCCACCTGGCCATGCAGGCCGATGGTGACATCATAATCCTGCACGCGGGCGGACATATCAATATTGACTACCGGCTCAATGGCGAGCGGGTTGGCGAAAGTTATGTCGCCACGCTCCAGGCGGTATTTGGTGCCGTTAAAAAAAACGTCGCCTTCGGCAATGTTCACCCGGCCCACCACCGCGGGACGCGCGGCTGTGCCACGCACATGCAGATCGAGATCTCCGGAAAGCTTGGCCAGCGAGGTCTCCACCCGCAACTCCGGAGTGGAGGTAATATGCAGATCAAGCCGCATGTTGTCCAGAAACGGATTCAGCGTGGAAATCATAGGCGCTTTTTGGCTCTGCGATAGATATGTGGCAAAATCAAATCGCGGATTCATGCCGAAGCGCGTGACAATCACATCGCCCGCCAAGAGGGAGTTTTTTGACGATCCGGTGTAGCGCAGCCTGGCATCGGCGGAGGCGCTTACACCCGGCGGATAACGCAAACGGATGTCCGTTCCGTTCGCGGTCAAATCAAAATAAAGCCCGTTCCGCAAAGTCAGGAACCCGCCAACGTTGAGTTCGCCGCCGCCGGTATGGGCCGTCAATTTGTCAATCTGCATGCGGTCCTGGGCAAAGATCAATGTGCCGTTGATATGGCTCAGCCCATTGGGCAGGTCAACCAAGGACATGTTCGCGTCAGCCAGTTCCAGATGTCCCTTCATCTGCGGACGCGCCCAGATCCCTTTCACGTCCACGGTGAACGTTGCGGGGCCGTCAGCAATAATATTGGGGTCGTAGCCTTGGAGCAGCTTTAGATTGAACCGCCCTTTTGACTGAAGGTCCACGGTGTGGTCACCCGCAAGCTGTACGCTCCCCTTGAGCGACAGGTCGGTTTCATTGCCCACCAGATGGAACTCTTCCACCCGCACGGCTTTATTCTCCATGGCCAGATGAATAGCGCCGTCATTCTTCAACTTCATGTTCTCAACATCAGCGGAGAGCTGGCTGACATTGCCGGTAATCACCAGGCTGTCTCGCTTGCTCATGGGACCACGGACGTCAATGGACCCGGCAATCGACGAGTGGCCGGTGATGCGGCCTTGGAAATAAGCGCGGATCAGCGGATCAAAATCAAGGCGGGCAAACTGGAGCGTTACCTGTCCGGGCAAATCCCCGCGAAGGCCGATGTGGCCGTCTAAATTCAAGGTTGCGGTTTCAAAGTTTGACCGCCCTCGCAGAGCCAGGTCCGTGCCATGGGTTTCCGCCACCACGGTCATGCTACCCACCATTTCGTGGTTGAGCACCATGTTGCGCAGATCAAGTTGGCCATTGATGATCGGGGCGTCCTCCGTTCCGGATCCGGTCACGTGGAACCCGGCCTGGCCTTCCATGGTGAGCCGTTCCGGTGCAAGGCTGCGGAAGTTTTCAAAATCAATGTGAGCGCCGGTCAGATCAAAATGGAAGTTCTTATTGCTCAAATCGTAGGCAAAAGAACCTGTGAGCTGCGATCCGTTGTGGGCAAGAAAAATATTGTCAAGCCGGGCTTCTGTTCCGGCGAAGCGCACATCACTGCTGAAAGCGCGGAACGGCTCACCGTACGCTGTCAACTTTGCAATTTGCAGCTTGCCTTCCCCACGCAGGTTACGCGCGGTGCCGCTGGCCTGCACATCAGCGTTCATCACGCCGGTGACCGGGTATGAGAAACCAGCCAGCGTCTGCATGTCTTCCACGCTTGCGCCCTGCATGTGAAGGTTCACGGTGAGCCGGCTGGTGTTTTCATCGAACCGGCCATCACGCAACCCCGCGGTTACGGAGAATCCCACTTGCGCCGGGCCGCGCTTCAAGGTGCCGCGCTGCACGCTCATGCCGGAGGGCGTGTATGTGAGATCACCGGCCAGCGAATCCCAATGAATCCTGTGAGACGTATTTTGCTTCGCGCCTTTCACCGTTCCCGCCGCACCAGCCGCCAGAGATGGAAGTGAAAGCTCGGCATCAAAGTTATCCATCTCAAGATGGCCGCGTACGGATGGCGCATTTAACTTGCCGTAGACCACGCCGGTGAAAGCAGACCGGCCTCCAAGCGAAAATGGGATACGCGTTCCCGGGCTCAGCGCGGCAAGCACCGGCTGGAGCTCGTACAAGTTGATCGCATACACTGAAATTTTTGCCTGGGCGCCTTCTGTCCCCAGCACTCCCGTCGCGTTCACGCGGATGGCCCGCGTACCAACACTCAGCGTGGCGATATCGAGCGTGCGCTGGTCGCCGTGATACGTAGCTTGCAATTGCGCTGTGACGGGAACTTGCTGGTCAGAAAACTTTGGCGGTGGATTTACAATCAGTTTGATTTCCGCGCGCGCATTTTCCAGCGGGCCTGACCAGGAAGCCTTGATGTCACCCGACACATTTCCCGCAAGCTCGATTTTGTCCAGCGGCAGCCTGGCGGTGGAGATGGCCGCAGCCGCCTGGATGATCTGCACCCCTGAAACCCGGAGGGTGGCGGAGCCTTGCTGGGCCGGCCCCTTGTGTCCCAGTGCGGGCGCACTCCAGTTGGCCACCTGGACGTCACCTTGCACGCTCCCGCCGAAAGCACGCGCCGTCAGACGAGGTAACAGCAGCTTCTCCGGCGTCAAGGAGAACGACGACGCCACTTCAACACCGGACGTATGGAAAGACGCATCACGCCATTCCAAACCACGGACGGCCAGGTTGCCGTCGGACGCATAGCTCCGGCTTTGATAGGTGCCCGCGCCTTTCAGGTCCGCATGTCCGGCGCGAACTTCGGCAATCTTTGCTTCTTTGGCTACTTCAGGCAGGTCCAAAGATACGTCATATTGCAACTTGATTTCGGGATTGTTGTAGTTTCTTACCGTACCGCTGGCGCTCAGCGTGGAGTGTTGCACTGAGAGCTTGAGCGACTTGATCTCGGTTTCCGCGGAGCGCATCAGAAAATGCAGGTCCAGGTCTCCATGAAGCGGCGCGGTACCGCGGTAGCGGGCCGCAAATGCGGCAATGGACAGATTGCCGTCATAGGCCTTCTCCGCCTGTGAGTAGCTCATGCCGACGGAAAAGCGATCCCCTGACAGTTCGAACGGAAGTCTTTCCTGATTCAGCACCAGAGTGCCGTTGGTGATCGCAACCTGGCCCACCGCAAGATCAAGGAACCGCGACGTGGAAACTTCTTCCGCCGGCCCACCGCCCTTGGGCACGGGCTGGTTCGTGGTCCCATCGGGATAGACCATCAGGTGAACCACCACATGGTCAATCGCCACCTGCCGCAGCGCAACCTTCCGTGAAAAGAAAGAGATGATCGTAAGTCCTACGGAGACACGGTCAGCATGCGCATACGGCAGTTCCCCGGCTGCCTCGCGCCCGTGTATAGTAAGTCCGCGTACTTCAAATTGAAGTTGAGAAAGTTTCCAGTCAAACGACTGGATTTCAACCTTGCCCCCGGTCATGCGCTCCAATTCAGCCACAACTTTACCGCGGACAGTTTCGCGGAAGGAATCGCTATTCAGATAGATCGCAAGCCCGGCCAACAGCCCCAGCAAGATCACGCCAATGATTTTTGTCCGCCGAAATCTTCGTTTTTTGGGCGGCAATATTTTTGGCTGCGGTGCTTTTTGGTCCGACAGTTTTAGTTGAGACGCTTTAAGGTGCGACTCATTGGCCTTGTTCATGGAGTGGCCCCGACGGTCGCGCTTCCTGTCCCGGCCAGTATCTTTTCAATATGGGCTTGCGAGCGAAGTGTTTGCAGCCAGCCGGCCAGCAGTTCATCGATGCGCTGTTCCACCAGAACGTTTTCTATCCGGTCAGAAACATCAGCCAGCTTGGGCTCGGCGGCGCCTCGCTTATGCAACTCAGGCAGCAGCTTGTCCTGGTAGTACGCGGCAATAGCATCTTTTTCCACACGGACCAATCCGCGAAAACGCAGGTCCACAAACCTGAGAATGCGGGATTGAGAAGTCAACTGCTCGCCAATGTCCTGTTCCGTCAAACCGTAAGCGGCAAGCACGTTTTTCCATCCGTCGTCGGTGGCAGCCGCTGGGACCTGCTTGCGAATTTCCTTGATCTGCGCCGCAAGCTCTTCCGGCCTGGGAGCCAGCACGGCCTGATTCATGATCTGCTGGTCAAGCAGTGCCTGGTCAATCAGACGGTCCAAAACCGCCAGCGTGTCCTTTTGCGTCAGCTTGCCCTCGCCGAACGGCTTGCCTTGGAGCAGAAATTCCACCCGCGCAGCCTGGTCTAATTCACTTTCCAGGATGACGTGCTTGTTCACCACAGCCACCATGCGGTCCACAACCTGGGCATGACCGAAGCCGGCCAGGACGACCATGATCGCGAATAGGAGGCGCAATCTCATCAGAACGTTTGCCCTATGTTGAAAAAGAAATTGAAATGTTTCAGCACTTGCGCCGATGGCAGCGCTGGGGCCGGTGGCGATGTGATGGGGAAAGCCGGCGGATTGAGGTTATAACCCAGATCAAAACTCACCGGCCCAATGGGCGTGCGATATCGGATTCCCGCGCCTACCGCATGGGCCACGTAGTTAAAGCTGCACGCCGTTGAAGTCGGGCTCAGGCAGCTGCTCCGGTTGGGCTGGGAATATCGAAAAAGGCTGCTTGCCATATTATGCACGGTAGAAAAAACATTGCCCATATCATGAAAGAAAGCCAGGCTGAGATTATTGCCCACCAGCGGAAGAGGTATTGGCGGCGTACGCAGCTCCAGATTGTTTAGAAACATGGCTTCCCCTCCAAGGGGGAACCCAGTGGTCAAATCTCGAGGGCCAGCCTGGTTAATGCCAAAGCCTCGGAGTGACGTGCTGCCTCCGGAGAAAAAGCGCTCCGGCAGAGGCACAAAGTTTGTAGAGCCGAACGGCTTTTCCACTCCGATGCGCGTGGAGCGCGCAAACACCCAGCGCTTTTTGTAAAACGGATAATACGTTGAGTTCTGTAGCGACAGACGGCCAAAATTGGCTTGCGAGCCAAACGCCCCGGATGCCACGCCAAGATCAAACGTAGAGAAAGAACCTTTGCGCGAATCAATAGGGTTATCGCGCGTATCGCGGACGTAGTTGAAATCCGGCATCCCCACGCGCACGGCGCGGGAAAACAACGGGACCAGGTTCGGATCGATCACCAGGTTGTCCGTGCTCACGCGGCGGTAGATGAAGCGGTACAACATTGTGGTTGCGCGATTGTAAATCTGCTTGACTGAAACTGATCCTTCCAGCCGCTTGGCCGTGAAGGTGCGCACGTCATTGGTCTGCTGATAAAAAGTTGTGTAGTCCAACGACAGTTTTTCCGACCCAAACCAGCGCGGCTCCTCAAAACCAACCAGGGCCAGTTTTTCCAGGTTGCCGTAGCGCGTCTTGAGCGTGATGGTGTGGTCGCGTCCGCGGAAGTTCAGCCGCGTAATATCAAAAGAGACGCGCCCGCTGACGCCGGTTGACCCCTGGGGATTGGTCAGCGCCGCGGGCTGGCCCGTCTGCACTTCCATACCAAAACCATAATTAAAGGTGTATCTTTTGGCCTCAGAGATCTGGAAGTTGACGTTCTTCTCTGTTGTATCGCCATCAGGATTTTGCACCGCAACATTCACTTCATTGAAGATCCCCATATCGTAAAGGCGCCGCTGCGATTGCAGCATCTGGCTCTGGCTCAAGCGGTCGCCGCTACGCAACTTCATCTCCTTCTCCACCACAAACGGCTTGGTATAGCGGAGACCGGAGACGAGGACCTGGTCGACAAAAGACTGCGCGCCCTCGGTGATCTTATAGCTCACGTCGATCTTGTTGGGATCGCCGGGTTCAGGCTGCGCGGTGTATTCAAACTTCACGTTGGGAAACCCCAGGTTGAAATATCCGTTCATCACTTCTGTCTGATCATTAATCACGGTGGAATCTGAATACGGCTGCCCTTCCCCAGCGGAGATCATGCCGCGGATCTGCGCTTCCGGCAGCGCCTGGTTCCCGGTGATGACAAGCTTGCCTACCGTGGTCTGCGGCCCTTCCACAATCTTGATCGTCACTTTGATGCGCCCCGGGTTGCCTCCATAATTGTCCTGCACGTCCTGCGTAATTTTCACTTGCAGGAAGCCGTTGGCATGATACAGCGCCTCCATCGATTGGACGTCCCGGTTGAGCATAGACTGGCTGAACAGGCCATGGAGCAGCAGCCCGCCTGCCGGCTGTATCTGCATGCGCTCGCGAATATCTTCAACATGGAAATACTTGTTGCCCTGGATGACCAGCTCAACAAACTTGTGACGGTCGTTTTTTTCAATGGTGAAAACCACGTTCCGTTTCTCGCTCCCTGGTTCCTGCATCTGCGTGGAAGTGACCTTTACTGCAAAATAACCCTTGGTTTGAAAATAGTCGCGGATGTTGCGCGCCCCTTCGTTTAACAGGTCTTCATCCACCGCATGCTCTTCATAAATAGGGACAAATTTCTTGACCAGGCCCCCGCGCAGCTTGGCCCCTTCTACTTTAACGTCTACGGTGGGTCCGCGGGTAATATCGAAGGTGTAATCCAGCAGGTTGTTTTCAGGGTGGTATGCACGCTTGGTCAGCGTTACCTGGGCTTCCAGACGGTCGTTTTTTTGATACTTTTTGCGCAGGCGCTGGAGAGCACGGGTAAGGTGGGCCAGCGTCACCTGGTTGCCGGGATGGACCTTGGCGATGTTGTAGATTTCCTCCTTGCTGAAGCCTGGCGAACCGGTCACCTCAATGGTTCCCACACGCGCCAGCTTGCCCCGGGTAACCACAAATTGGACTTTGACCTGCTGGTTCGGCGAATCCAGTTCGTAAGAGGGTGTAATCGTGGCTTGATAGTATCCATTCTCCTGCAACGTGCGCTGCATGCCTTCAATGCCGATCTTGATTTTGTCATCGGTGCACTGTTCGCCTAGATTCAGTTTGCTGGCATTGACCAGCTGGTTGTCCGTGGGATGAGCTTGCGAGCCTTCCGACAAGATGGACCCAAAGAAATAATTCTCCTGGGCAACAAAAGTCAGCACTAGTTCGTTATTTGAGCTGCGCTGGGCTTCCACCTGGATTCTCGCAAAACGTCCGGTGTTGTAAAGCATCTGCACGGATTGCCGGACCTTGTATTTGTCCAGCGGCTCACCCGCCTTTTGCGGCAGCAGCGGCAGCAACTTTTCCAGACGCACAACCCCCGAACCGGTCACTTGAACCAGCGCTACCTTGACCCCTTGAAGGCTGTTGAGTCCGCCTGAGATGAGGGCGTCCCCTGTGGGATTCGTCGCAGAAAACCCGGCATTGGCCATTGGGCCTCCCGGATCTGCCGGAGCGGAACAGGAAACAGGCTGCTGCCCAACGCAGACCCCGGCGCACAGCATAAACGCCAGACACACGGCTGGGTAGCTCGGCAACATGGGCCCCTTTAGTGGAATTCGCTCTTTATGCTTGGATGGCAGCAGCTTGGCCTTTGTTGCACATGAAGGCTCTTTCATCATTTTAGGCTGTCTGTTCGTAAACGCCTAAATCCGTACCTTTCCTTCAGCCCCCTATAATAAATGTGAATGAGATTTGAAGACCGATATTCCCGGCAGGTACTCTTTCCCGGCATTGGCCTGGAAGGGCAGAAAAAACTGGCCTCAGCACGGATTGCGATCGTCGGGTGCGGCGCCACCGGGGCGTGCGTCTCCGGCCTGCTGGCGCGTGCCGGCGTGGGGCAATTGCTGATCATCGACCGCGACTACGTGGAGCCCAGTAATCTACAGCGGCAGTCGCTCTTCGACGAAGCCGACGCCGCAGAATCCCTGCCCAAGGCCATCGCCGCCGCGCGTAAAATCGCGGCCTTCAACTCTGAGGTCAATGTCAAAGCTGAGGTGGCTGATCTGACTCCAGAGAATATTCATGCGCTGCTGAGCGAAGCCGACCTGATTCTGGACGCCACGGACAACTTTGAAACCCGCTATCTCATCAACGATTTTGCTGTGAAGGCCGCCAAGCCCTGGATTTACGCCGCCGCCGTGGCCGCCTACGCCGTGACCATGAACATTATTCCGGGTGAGACCGCGTGTCTTTCCTGCGTATTCCCCGCTCCGCCGCAGGGCACGGTTGAAACCTGTGATACCGCCGGGATACTCAACAGCGCGGTCAATCTTGTGGGCTCCATACAGGCCACGGAAGCAATTAAATTCCTGGTCGGCGCTCATGACAAACTGCGCCGGACCTTGCTCTCCTTTGACGTGTGGAGCAATGAGCAAGCTGAAATCGCGGCGGGCCAGCCCCGCGCCGGCTGCGCCACCTGCGACTACCGCCAGTTTCCTCACCTGGCGGGCGAACGCCGCCCCCAGATCACGCTCTGCGGCAGAAATTCTGTCCAGATCCACGAGCGGCACCGGCCGGTGGACTTCACGGAAATGTCTGTTCGCTTGGAGCCGCACGGCAAGGTCAAACACAACGACTTTGTGCTCAAATTCTGGCGCGACCCTTACGAACTAACCCTCTTCCCTGACGGCCGCGCCATCATCAAGGGCACCAACGATACCGCCCTGGCCCGCAGTTTGTACGCCCGGTTTGTCGGGAGCTAGGAAACCAGATCAATAGCCCGGATTAGCAGACTGCCCCGGTTTTTGCTATCGTTCTCAAGCAGATTGCACCGCAGGTTGTGCCATCTACAGCTTTGCATTCAAGGGGAACACTTGACGACAGAGATCGCCACACCGAAATCCCTGCTACGCCGTACCATGGGCTTCTGGGACGTGCTTCTCTTCAACATCGCCGCCGTCCTGGGGCCGCGCTGGATCGCCGCCGCAGCGCATAACGGCGCATCTTCCATCAGCTTGTGGGTGCTGGCCGCCATGCTTTTCTTTTTGCCCACGGCGCTCATCATTATTGAGCTTTCCACCCGCTATCCCGCTGAAGGCGGCCTCTATGTGTGGAGCAAAGAAGCGTTCGGCGACTTCCACGGCTTCGTGGCCGGCTGGGCCTACTGGATTTACACGTTCTTTTATTTTCCTGGACTGCTCACCGCCAGCGTAGCCATGTCGGTTTACATTGGCGGGCCGAAATTCGGCAAGCTGGCTAGCAATCCGCATTACTTGCTCTGGGCCTCTCTGGGGCTGCTGGCGGTCGCGGTAGGGTTCAATCTGGTTGGCCTTAACATCGGCAAGTGGTTGCAGAATGCGGGCGGCGTCTCCACGTATGTTCCCCTGCTGATGCTGGTGGGCATTGCCACATACCTGGCAATGCATCACGGCAGCGCAACCCATTTCTCCTGGAAGGCTACCCTGCCCGTCTGGAATTGGGACACCGTCAATTTCTGGTCGAACATTGCGTTCGCTTTTACCGGGATGGAACTAGTCTGCGCCATGAGTGAAGAGGTGCGCGATCCCAGGAAGACTTTTCCCCGCGCGATTTACGCTTCCGCCGCGCTCATCTCTGTCATCTATATCATCGGTACAGTCGCACTTCTCTCCATGCTTCCGGCGGGCGGCATAGACGTGCGCAACGGCGTATTCCAGGGCATCAGCGGAGGCTCAGCCATTCTGGGCGTTGCGTGGTTCGGTGTCCTGGCTGCTCTACTGGTTACGGTCGGCAACGCCGGAGGAGTAGGCGCCACGGTCGCGGGTGTGGCCCGTGTGCCATTTGTCGCGGGGATTGACTGCTACCTGCCGGCGTTCTTCGGCAAGATCCACCCGCGCTGGAAGACCCCGCACATCTCGATCCTGATTCAAGGCGGGATCTCAGCTGCGATTCTGGTGCTGTCACAGATTAACGCCACAGTGATTGGCGCCTACCAGTTCCTGGTAGACATGGCAGTGATCCTTTACTTCATACCATTTCTTTACATGTACGCCGCAGCGATCAAGCTCGCGTATCGTCCCGACCGCAGAGCCAATGATCAGACGGTTCTGGTCCCTGGAGGCAAGATCGGCATCTGGATTACCGGCGCCCTCGGCTTCCTGATTACGCTGGGATCAATGGTGCTTGCCGCCATCCCGCCTGGCGGAGAAAACAAAATCCTCTTTGAAGGCAAACTTGTTGGTTGTACGGCGGGGTTCGTGGGATTTGGCCTGCTGCTCTACTGGCGTGGAGCAAGAACCAAGGCCGCCGCGAATGCGCCGGTAGCGTAATTTGAGCACCAGATGTGCGCAACAGAACTGCGCCTACTTCTCCTCTTCCATTTTCAAGACTTGCAGGGTATGGGTTTTTGCATCCAGGATGGTGCCGGTGACCTTTACTTTCTTTCCTGCAAATATCTCTGATTGGACCTGGTTATCCAGTCTGTAGACATCATCCTTCACCACCAGCACATAATTCCCGCCCATGTCTTTCACGCAATGGAGCGTGCAGCTCCTGTCGTCTTTGGAGCGGTACACGCCGCGCTTGATCATCCAATCGTGGGAGCGGGAGTCGGAGTGGACATTAAATGCGCACTGGCTGTCCGCGATGGCGCCGTGCAGAACAACCACTCCATCGTCATTACTGAATGCATACGTGGCCACCAGCAGCAAGACCAGCAGTGCAAGTGCTGTTGTTGGCTTGTAGCTCATTATTTCCTTCATAAAAATCTCCTCTCGATGCCCGCGCAGCTTACAAACAATCCCGCGGGTGGGGATCATCGCATACGGTTTGCGCATACACTCATGGCAAGACCAGGAATTTCATGCGCATTCCTTCATGGTCATCGCTACAGATGACCGTGCACAAGACTTCATATTCACCGGCTTCAGACGGCGCGGTCAGCGTGAATTCCTGTGTGCCGTCCTTGAGTTCTAGGTCCCAGCCCGGGATTTTGGCGTGGTCCTTCGCCCGGAGCAGCGTGAACCCATGGACGGTCCCGTCGCGGTTCCACGTCTTTCCCCTGCGCGCAACAATGCGCAAGAGGACGGGTTCGCCTGCCTTCACGGTAATCTTTGCTTTGCTCTGTCCGGCAATCTTGAAATGGCTGTCTTTATCCGCCACTACTTCGATCACGTGGAACTGACCGAAAACCGGCAGCGCCGTCACCAGGAAAGCTCCAGCCACTGCCCACCGGCAGACCAGCGCCGGAAAGCGGAATCGAGTCTTGCTGAGAGTGCTCATACGTACTCCGTCTTTTAACCGCACACATCTTTAACTCTTACTGCTTTAACTCTTACTGCGACATATAGTGCAGGATCAGGTTCATGTCTTCTTCCGTAATGGTTGCGCGCACTCGCATGTGGCGCACGATGGTTGACACCATGCGCGGCGAAAACTTTGGCGGAGCCGCATGGCAGCGCGCGCAATTGGAACGAAATCGTTTCTCGCCCGCAAGGCGCATGGTATCGTCCTGCGCGTTGTGCGTTGCTGCGTTGGGAGTATCTTTGCCGTTGCCGGTTTTGGCCACAGCGACCATTGTCAGCAGTAAGGACAACGCCAGAAGCGCTCCAGAAACGGCGGACTTAATCTTCATAATCTGCTCCCTGTAGGCCAAAGCGGCATGACAAAGCGATACGTCATGCCTATCGTCCAGAGATTGGAGTTTTTGTTCAGGATGAATTGCCGGCCATAACCGGCGGAGAGTCTCACGTCGCTGCGCCAGTAGTAGTTCAGGCCAAAGTCTCCCTGTTTCGTATCTTTGCCCAGCGCGCCCAGTTTCTTGATGACCGCCGGTTTTAGTTTTTCAGCAGCAAAAAACTGTTGCCCTCGGCCCACCAGTTCAAGCCGCCGCAAGTAGGGAACCTGGCTGAGCCGGTAGGCGGATTCAATCCAGTACCCGCCTCCTTTGGTTCCAGAGGTCCGCACATACTCTGACCGTACGCTCAATGGAGCACGATTGGGCTGCCACACAAAATGAATGCCGGCAGCATGAGCGCGGTCTGACTGCAAGACCTGCTGGAATGACGCGCCGAATTCCAACCTTGGTCCGGGCAGGAAAAATCCAATCCGTCCGCCGGTGGAGCGGTCCGTGGCCAGAATGTGGTTGGTATTGGCAACGGAAAAATAAACGGCGTAGTTGAAGTTGACTTTTAAAGTGCCCGCGGGGAAACCACCGCGAAACATCCCACCTGCCGCGGAACCGCTGAAGGCAGGATTAATGAGCGGGCCTATCTGCAAGGCGCGAATCCAATTGGGCCCCCACCTCTCACTGTAAATGCCAAAGGGCGCGATGAACCGTCCTGCCGTGACCGTCACGTATTTTGTGATGTAGTCCGCCTGCAAGTAGCCGAGACCGTAAGACGCCTTGCCCACATAAGCGCCTTGGGCATTGGTCGTGTAGGTATCAGAATAGTTTCCCTTGCCTTCAATGAGCCACTTATCGCCTAGCGGCAAGAGCAAGAGAGGGCTTACTGAGGGCGCATCTTGAAACTGCCCGGCCGTTACCCTGGTGAAGTAGGCAGTGGAGCCGGTGAGAATTGGGATGGGTTTTGTCCCATCTTCCAATGAAATAGGCTTAGCGCCATCCTCTTGAGCTTGCATCCCAGTTGAAAAGAGGATAGTGAATAGAAAGAAAAAACCGAGAAGACACGCATGCGCGACTTTCCCGGGCCCAAACGCAACCCTGCACATAAACGCTTCTTTCCTAATGATCCTTAAACCTTGCCCCGGAGCATCGTGTTTATACTGGCAAACTATTGGTGCGACAAGAGTACCGAGGTAACCTTGCGGGGGAAAAGATGACCTGCGCCACCGAAAACCCGGAGGTGCCGGCCTGAAAATTGTTGTCCGTGCGGCGCGTTGGGCCATCCACCGGCACGACCCGCAATTTCATCTCAACGGGAGGCGTCTGCGCAAAAAGTGGAAGTTGAATTAGGCCGAGAAAAACCAGCGTTAATGTAGGGCGAAGAGCAAAATGAGGTAGAGCTTTCATGGTTGGTTCTCCTTTCTCGTTCGCCCCGGAGTATAGGACGGAAAAGAGATGACGCAGGGAGAGGCGGGGCTAATACAGTGCCATCCGTGACGAGCTGAAGGTTAATCAGGACGAGTCGTTACGTCTTATGCCTGTGCAACAAGTAGAAGAGAAGTCCGGCACTAAGAGTCAAACGCTACTGGTGGCGCAACGCAATGATCGGGTCAACTTTTGTAGCTCTTCGCGCCGGCACATAGCACGCAAGCATGGCAATGGCACACAACAGCACGGCGACAATCCCAAAGGTCAACGGATCAGTCGGCTTCACGCCAAAAAGCATGCTGGACATGAGTCGCCCAAGCCACAGGGCTACGGCCACGCCAATGCCGACTCCAATCAGCGTCATGCGGGCGCCGTCTTTCAGCACCATGCGCAGAACGTGCAAGCGTTGCGCACCCAGCGCCATGCGGACGCCAATTTCCTGCGTGCGCTGCCCTACCAGATACGAGAGTACGCCGTAGATTCCAATGCCCGCCAGCAGCAGCGCCAGCGCGGCAAAAACGGCGAGCAGCACCATGGTGAACCGATTGGTGGCAATAGAATTGGCCACCGTGTGCTGCATGTCTTCAGACCCAAAGACAATCATTTCGCTGTTGAACTCCAGCACTCTGTGGCGCAGCGTCTCAAAGTCCGGAGCGCCGGCAGGCTTCAGCCGGACGTACACATCGCCGCCCAGCCCGCCCTGCTTCAGGTCTTTGTCTGAGATCTGGGCAAAGGACATGTACATTTGCGCCTGCATCGGGCTGGAAGCGTCAGAAGCCAGCCCCCACTGGTTAACGTGGCCAACGATGCCGACGATCTGCACGTTCGGCGTTTTGTCCGGACTGGAAGGATCGCTGTTGAAATCAAGATACTGGCCGATGGGGTCTTGTCCGGGAAAATATTTTTCCGCCATGGTCTCATCAATCACTGCGACCCGTGCAGTGCGTTCAGTGTCCGCCAGCGTGAAAAAGCGCCCGCGCTTCAACGAAATCTGCATCACTTTCAGGTAGTCCGGTTCCACTAAGTACTCGAGCGCGAGAGGTAATTCGCTTTGATGTGCCGGCCGGGGCCTTCCCGCGATCCAGAAATAGTCCTCGTTGTCGTTTTGCATGGGTTGAGCGCCCCAGTTGAATGAGGCAGCCTCAACACCCGGCAGCGCAACCAGGTTGTCATGTATCTGGCGATAAGCAGCGCGTTTGGTATCGGCCGGCTGGCCTTTGAACGATGGTCCATTAACGCCAAAGGTCATGACATTATGCGGATTGAAGCCGGGATCGAGGTTCCACAAGTGGAACAATGTCCGCAACATCAGTCCCGCGCCGACGAGCAGCACCAGCGCCATGGCCATTTCGCCAATAACAAAGATTGCCTGGGCACGGCTGCGGCCCGCAGCAACACTGCGTCCGCTTTCTTTCAAGGTCCCGCCGAGATTGGCTCGCGCGACCTTCCATGCCGGCGCCAGCCCAAAGACGATCCCCGCGCCAACGGAGATGAGCAGAGTAAAGAGCAGCACACGGAGATCCAAGCCAATCTCTTCCGTGCGCGCCAGCGTGCGCGGCACAGCCGCAAGAGCAGCCACCGTGCCAAACTTGGCCAGAAGCAAGCCAAGAGCGCCGCCGAGGAGTGCGAGCACCACACTCTCTGTCAGCAACTGGCGTATTACGCGATTGTGTCCCGCGCCTAGCGCCAGGCGCACGGCAAACTCATGCTGGCGGGAGGTGGAGCGCGCCAGCAGCAGGTTGGCCACGTTCACGCAGGAGATCAGCAGCACAAAGGCCACCGCGCCCAGCAGTACTAGCAGCACCGGCTGCATGTCGCCCACCATCTCTTCCTTCAGCGAAAGAACGTGGGCTTTCCGATTGGAATCAATGTCTGGATAGGCAGCTGCCAGATCGCGTGAAACCCGGTCCATATCGGCGCGCGTCTGTTCTAAAGTTACTCCGGGATTGAGCCGTCCGATGGCGTTCAGTCCCCAGCCAGAGCCGCGTGCGTTGTAGAAATGCGGCTCATTAAATTCGCCCACGGGCGTGTAAAGATCAATGGCCGGACCACCGCGCTGAAAATTCTGTATGCGCAGATGAAAGCCGGAAGGAACAATCCCAATCACCGTGCGGCCCACGCCATTGAGGATAAGCCTCTGGCCTATGATGTCTTTCGCCGAACCGAACTTCCGCCGCCACAGACCTTCCGTGAGCATCACCGTCGGATTCGCACCCAGGCGGTCTTCGTTCGCGGTAAAGGTGCGTCCCATGAGCGGCGTGACCCCAAGAATCTCAAAGAATCCGGCGGAGATCATTTCGCCTTGAACATGGTCGGGCTCGCCCGAGCCGGAAAGATTGAACCCCGCGGCCCGGTACGCCGCCATCGCGGAGAACGTGTGGTTCATCTTCCGCCAATCCTGAAAATTAGGGTAGGAGATGGAGCCGTTCTTGAAATTCGGGCTCTCCTGAAATATGGAAACAAGCTGATGGCTGTCATGAAACGGCAGTGGGTTGAGCAACACTCCGTTCACCACGGAAAACATGGCCGTGTTGGCACCGATCCCCAGCGCCAGCGTGAGGACCGCAATCACGGAAAATGCCGGTGACTTGACCAGCATGCGAAAGCCGTAGCGGACATCCTGAAACAGAGATTCCAACGATGAGGACATGCGTGATTAGACCATGAACCAACGGTGATGGTTAGCTCGAAATCAGGAGTTACTGCCTCCCAAACAATTGCAAACCATGATGGTTCACCTCGCTCAAGAGTCCCGTAGGGACGTCCTGAAAGTTGCCCAGCATGGTCTGGCGCTCGAATTCTGTTCCGGAACTCGGTTATCATGTGCGCCGGACCCAATGCTGGGTGGGATCAACAAAAACAGGAGAGTCCCTTCAGGGACGGCTGAGACTTATGCCTCACAGTTATATGTGCTGCCTGGTGCACATCGTGTTCAGCACCTTTGAGCGTCGGACCTTAATTCAGGAACAGATGCGGGAACGCCTTCACGCCTACATTGGCGGGATTGCTCGCGAAAACACAATGGCCGCACTCGCCGTTGGCGGCGTTGAAGATCACGTTCATATACTTCTGTCGCTCTCGCGAACAGTCTCGGTCTCCAAGGCTGTCCAGTTATTGAAAGCCGGGTCTTCAAAATGGGCGAATGAGACGTTTCCTGTGGCAAGCAAGTTTGCTTGGCAAGAAGGATTTTGGGCGTTCTCCATTGGCGCTTCGCAACGGGAGAACACGGTCAACTATATTCACAAGCAAGTGGAACATCACAAGCGGGTAAGCTTCTCCGAGGAGCTTGCAAAGTTTCTAGCAGCTTATGGTATGAAAGAAGAAGGACTCAACCGTCCCTGAAGGGACTACCTAGCTTGCTCTAATCTTTCCCAGCATTGGGTTCGGCGCAATATGATAACCAAGTTCAAGCAATAACTTCGCGCCGAACCATGCTGGGCAACTTTCACCCGTCCCTTCGGGACTCCTAAATCTTCCTGTCTGTACGAACGAACCGTTAGTCCACTCAGCCGTCGCTTCTCGCTTTGGCGCGACGCCAAGGCACAGCACGTTGCGTCAGGATCTTCTACCTGGAGCACATCAAGTGCGCTTACAACGTCAGCACGACGCGAAACTCGGCTTTTCCGCTCATCATGCGCGCATAGGCCTCATTGACTTTGGCGAGTGGAAATTTTTCGATCATCGCACGGACGCCGCTAAGCTCGGCAAAGCGCAACGTGTCTTCCGAATCCGCTGCCGTCCCGGAGGGCCATCCCTGTATGCTCTTTCGTCTCCCGATCAACTGAAAGGGCGAGACTTCGATCTTGTCCGGCGTCGCGCCAACAATGACCATCTTGCCATCCACGCCCAGGCCATCGATCAAAGCACTCATCGGTTTGGCCGCCGGCGCGGTGGCCAGGATCACGCGCGCGCCGCCCAGTTTCTGGAGGGCTTCAGCGGGATTGCCGGCTGCCGCATCAATATAAATGTGCGCGCCTAGCTTTTTAGCCAGAGCTTCATTCTCTTTGCCCCGGCTCACCGCCGCCACACGATACCCGAACTTGTTCGCGAACTGTATGCCCAGATGTCCCAGTCCGCCCACGCCCTGCACCGCCACCAGATCTCCAGGTCCGGCTCCGCTGTGGCGCAGCGAGTTGAAGGTCGTGATCCCGGCGCAGAGAAGCGGTCCCGCCTCCGCGGCATCGAGCGAATCCGGTATCAGTGCCAGCGCATCCACGGACGCAATCATGTACTCCTGGTAGCCGCCGTCGTGGGTGAAGCCGGTGATCTTACCGTTAGCGCAGAGATGGAAATTGCCGCGCCGGCATTGGTCGCAGGTCCCGTCATGTCCGCCGTACCATCCCACGCCTGCGCGCTGGCCTTTCTTCCACTGCGTCACGCCGGCGCCCACCTCGTCAATTACGCCTGCCACTTCGTGCCCAGGCACGCGCGGGTACTCAAGCCCCGGCCAAAGTCCGTCTTTCACATAGTGATCGCTGAAACAGATGCCGCAGGCCTGCACCCGGAGCCGCACTTGCCCCGCGCCAGGCGAGGGGACCTCCCGCTCAACGATTTCAAAATCCGCTCCCGGCTTCGCTACTATCGCTGCTTTCATTTTTGCCACTGGGTTCTCTCCTCGATTTTCGGGAATGATTTTATGTTACGTTGGATGTAACAAGACACCGTGCGGATACTTTGAATTTCTTGCCGGCCCGGCGGCGGATCGGGTGCTCGAGTTCCTGGATGAACAACTCGATTTAAGGACCGCCTGTGCATCGGGGCCAAACCGTGGCTGGGGCAAGGCATTCGTTTTGGAATTCTCCTCGCGCTGGCAACCGCTGTTTCGCAGTCGATGATGGATATTTTACTTCTCCCATTCCTCCCGCGCTCGCGGTGGAGTGGATCATCGACGAAAGATGTGTGAGCGGTGCTGCTCGGAGTGGTGGTGGCAGCCATCTGTCAGCCAAAGCCGACAGCGTGGCGATGACGCTTCTACTTTCTTCCTTTAAATTCCTTTTCTGACACCTGCATCAGCTTCTCAGCTTCACACACTGCCTCCTTGGCGTCAAAAATCGAAACGTGTGGCTTCAGTTCTACAATTTCGCTAGCTCTATCATCCGGATCAATATTGCCGCCTCGCCTGATCAGGAAAACCGCAGTACCGATCCTTTCTAATTCTGCGACATTGCGCTTTCCCACAAACTTAGCGACGAATTCAACCTGTTTGGCATGCTTCTTCTCTGTCTTGGGAAATCTCTCAAGAAAGTCACGGCTCTCATCGGTAACCACCACTGAAGGACCATAGTTGGGATCACGCACAACATAGTCAATTAGCCCCTCGGCAGCAAGCTCTGCAAGCGAATCCCGCAGCTCAAAAGAAAATGGGCCGTGCTTGTATAGAATGAAATTGAAACCCGTCTGCACTTTGGCCGCTTCTTGGAGGAGAAATGCTGCCTTCTGAATGTGCGTTTCGCCACACCAACTCCCGCGATCAGCAAGTGAGTTCAAGAGATTTATCAAAATCGTTGAGCGTTGACCTTTATTCACCTTCATCCTCCTTTTTTCCGGTTTTAGTTAGTATTTTATCTCGCTCTGTTTTAAGCCATTTTGCTGCCTTCGGCTCGAGATCCGGGTCAACGTAAACATACTCTAGGATGCTTGGTTTCAATTTTGACAACGCATCCGAGACAGATATTGCTGGCTCAATTCGGCCGTCCCTAGATCGAACAGGAAAATCTGATCCAACGGTCTTGAGCTTTGGCTTACTATAGCGAATCGCTTCCGGTCCAAACTCTTTCATTGCAGCGTCCCGGATTGCGGCACCAGGTTCTGAGTTTAGCTTAATGTCCTGTGGATTTCTTTCATAGAGTACCTTGAAGTGTTGGTGTGAAAGGATTCTTTGAGCAGTGGCATGGCCGACAGAGCCTTTGTCGAACGCCGCCACTCTTATGGCTGCGTTGACCTCGTTGTCTGTCATTCGCAGGTGATCTTCAACGGTGGTAGGAAACGTGCCACCGAACAATTTCCCTTGGGCGAGCCAATCTGTCAAGAAATCCTGCAGATGGCGATCATAAATAAGGCGAATCGGATGAAAATAAACTTGCGAGAACATAAAATATCTCGCAAGCGCCATCGATTCCGCCGAATAAATTCCTCCAATGTTAATTCCGAGGGCGGGCTCCGTTGACCCTGTAAACGACGGTACAATCCGCAGTTCATCAATCAGTCGGTAATGATCGAAGCGGCCATATGCGACTCCGGTATGATAGGAATCTCGCAATAGATAATCGATACGATCAACACCGAACGCATCCCCGACAATAATCTCCGAGAGTATTCGCTCCCATTTGGTGTATTTGAGATCAGGAGCGTGCTTTGCTCCAACAGCGAGCTTAACGATATGCTCTGGGGTGAGCGGAGGCATCATGTTCTTCCAAATCACTCCCATTTGTTCACTCTCAATAAGCAATCGGCTTAGCGCCTCGTGATCGACTCCCTTCGGCAATAGCTCATGTTCAGCTGCGTGCGAAAACGGAAGATGGCCTATGTCATGACACAATGCAGCCATTCGCAGCAATCGCTTCCAGTATGCTAACGATTCTGGATGGGAAACTTCTGGTACGAGCTCTCGAACCTCATCAGTTAAGTTTTCCGGTTTCGTAACTACATCAAAAACGCGCCCGGCAAGCTCCATTACACCCAAAGAGTGCTCGAATCTCTTGTGTGTGGCCCCTGGATAAATCAAGTATGTAAGTGCTAGCTGCGTGATGTGGCGCAAGCGCTGAAAAGCTGCAGAATCGACTACCTTTCTTTCGAACGAGTCGAGGTGAATGAAAATATGGATTGGATCCCGGATTTCGTGAAATAGCTTGGCCATCTTGCTCTCTGAGAGTAAAAAGGAATATTCGCTATTTATTCTCTTTTGTCAAATGGTTTTTACTCAGTCCTCTAAAACCCCTACCGCCCCAATTCACTTGTCCTTGCGCAGCGCAGCGGCAATGGCCTTCTCCGCCAGCGGGCCCATCACGTCATAGCCGGCTGCGTTAGGATGGAGCCCGTCATAGGTCAGCTCCCGTTTGAACATCTTGCTGTCATCGATCATGGCCGAGTAATAGTCCAGGTAAACAAAACCGTTCTTGGCCGCGTATTCTTTGATCCAGGCGTTCAGGGCAACAATCTTCTCCGGCGGGCGGCGGTCCGTCTGCGGCTTGATGTAATCGCACACCGGCATCACCGAGGACAGCACCACCCGGATTCCATTGGCCCGCGCCAGTTCTGCCATCGACGTGAGATTGCCTTCCGTGGCTTCCAGAGTCATGGGGCCGGTGTTGCCGGAAAGGTCATTGGTGCCAGCCAGAATCACGACGGCTTTGGGTTGGAGCGCAATCACGTCCGGGCGGAAGCGGATCACCATCTGCGGCGTGGTCTGGCCGCTGATGCCGCGGTTCACGTACGGCTTTCCGGGAAAGAATGTGCCATAGTGCCGTCCCCAGCCGTCAGTGATGGAGTCACCCATGAACACCACGCGTTCTTCATTCTTCGCCGGTGGAGCGACCTGAGCATTGGCATCGCGATAGCGCCCAAGGTTGGGCCAATCCGCCAGGGTCTTGCGCGCCCAATCCAGATCGGCACGAAGCTTGGTCACCTCCGGCGAATCCGCCACCGGCGTAGGTGTGGCTTGGGCCGGCGTTGCCTGCGGCGGCGCGCTGGTTTGTGCAAATAGAGCTGGGCTTATCAGTAGTGCAACGACATAAAGTAGAATCTGACGGATTCTCATCGGTTCCTCTCAGCTAGAAGTCTTTTTGCCCCGACGAGTATAGCCGAAGAGACAATAGAAGATCGGGGCTCGCATAGCTCCAGAATGTTATCGCACACTTTAGGGAGCCGTGAGCAGCGCTTGCTGCTACAAATGCAAAGGCGATGACGGAAGCGGGTGCAGGGAGTCCAAAACAAGAGGCGTTTTGAGGAGGCTCCATGAAAATCCGCACAGTCGTATCTGTGGTCGTGCTGTTGCTGTTTTGTTCCGTGATCGAGTCTGCCGCACGCAGCTTGTCCGCGGAAGATATAGCAAAGATTAAGCGCGTGCACAGTAAGTACGAAGAAAGCTTGGCTCAAGGGAAACACCGATGGCGTACGCACTCTTTTCACAGACGACTGCGTATTGCTGCCGCCGCACGGAGACACGCCCCGTGTCGGGCAAAAAGGACTGAACGAATACTGGTTTCCGCCAGATGCTCCCCCAACCCGGATTACAAAGCTGGTCGTAACTCCACAAAGTATTGACGGCGACGGCGAGATCGCATACGTGTGGGGAACCGACGAAGTGGCGTGGACGACAGTACAAAACGGCAGGACGACGAGTGCGTCGCATAAAGGCATGTTCTTGAACATTCTCCGGAAGCAGGCAGATGGGGAGTGGAAGATGTCGCACCACATGTGGGACGATCCCGTGGAGCGGCATTGAGTTTGCGCAGTCCCTCTGGACAAAGCAACCCATCGGAGAACCTTTGTTTTCTTGTTGTACACTAGCGAGCGCGGTTGAGAGCAATAAACTATAAGGTATTTATTAACAATAGTTTGAGAGCACATTGAAGACTTGGTAAAATGGCGAGGCGCAAAAATGAGAGTAGGACAGCGGCACCACGCAAACATAGAGTACAAGCTCAGGATATGGTTTTCCGTATGAGAAAATACTAAATCGAGGCTAAGCGGAACGTTTGGCAGCAAGCTGGACAGGCAATTGTTAAGTTCTAATGAGCCGACTATACATAATCCATACAACGTAGCAGCAACCGGGCCGCATCTTAAACACCAACGGCCTATATAGGGCAAATTGACACAAGCTAAAAAATTGATCGCATCCGGGCTGACGGAAGCGGAGGCGATTGAGAAGGCCAAGGGCGGTGACGCAGAATGTTTTGCGGCTCTTTATGAGCTTCACAAACGGCGCGTGTATTCGCTGTGTCTGCGCATGACAGGGAATACCGCTGAGGCGGAGGACCTGACGCAGGAAGCATTTTTGCAGCTGTATCGCAAGATCGGGACGTTCCGGGGTGAGTCGGCGTTTTCCACCTGGCTGCACCGGATGTCCGTCAACGTGGTGTTGATGCATTTGCGCAAAAAGGGGCTTCCGCAGGTTTCCCTGGATGAGGTACTGGAACCGCTGCATGAAGACGGCCCCAAGAGAGATATTGGCGCGCGGGACAACGTTTTGGCTGGCTCCATTGATCGCGTCAACCTGGAGCGGGCCGTGGAAAGCCTGCCGCAGGGATATCGGATTGTTTTTGTGCTGCATGACGTGGAAGGTTACGAACATAACGAGATCGCGGAAATGATGAAATGTTCCATCGGCAACAGCAAATCGCAATTGCACAAGGCACGTTTGAAGCTGCGTGACATGTTGAAGCTCAACAAAGGCGAAAAGACTCCCCGCCATTAAGCAAAGCGGGCGGAGCCAAGGAAGCAATGAAGAAGGAAGGACCGTCCGAGCGCGCGCATTGCGGCCCGGATGAGTTGGGGGAGGAAGCAGAACCATGAATTGCCAGGAATTTCAGGAAGCTCTGCCGTACATTATTGAAAGCGGCGGGAATGAAGAAGAGGCGGGCCACCTGCACTCTTGTCCGGCATGCGCCAATCTGGTGCAGGAGCTGAATTACATTGCGGACACGGCCAAATTGCTGCTGCCCATGCATGACCCCAATCCGCGCGTATGGTCCAACATTGAGCAATCCCTGTATCGTGAAGGCCTGCTCACGGAGGGCCGAATATCTCGGCTGGGGCATAATTTGACCGCACTGCCGACGCAAGCGAAGAGTTGGACGCGCCAGGGATGGATCATGGCAGTGGCAGCGGTGGCCCTTTTTACCACCGTGTTGATTACCTATCACCCCCGTTTGCCTTCGGACCAGCTTACGGCGCAGAATACTACTGCCGAACCAGCGCTCTTTAGCGGCGAAGATCGTACGCTCATCAGCCAGGTCTCAGAACGGCAGCCGGACGTGCGGGGCGCGTATGAAGACAGCCTGCGCCAGGTGAACGACTATATCTCTGACGCGCAACACGCGGTAGCGCAAGATCCGGAAGATGCAATGGCGCAGGAATACCTGGCGAACGCGTATCAACAGAAAGAAATGCTGTATCAGATGGCGACAGCCCGCTCCTTGCAGTAGCGGATGAGGAAGCATCGGCGAGGGAAGTATAAACAAATGACCAACACGATCAGCACCACCCCAGCACGCGAAAGACACGCTTTCCCCTTGGCCGCCACACTCGGCTTGATCGTGGCATTCTCCGCGATCTGCGTCCAGGCCGCGGACACCCGCAAAGAAACCAAGCTCGATATTGCCCCGGGCGGGACCGTCACGATTGTGAACAACACCGGCTCGGTCACTCTGCATTCTGATAGCGGGCACCAGGTGCTGGTCGTCTATACCACGCACTCTGACAAGGTGGAAGTCGATGAAAACTCCACCCCCGACAAACAGCGCATGGAAGTCCGCACCCACGTCCTTCACGAAGAGAAGCCCAGCGCCGAGGAAGCAAGGGTCGATTATGAAATTACCGTCCCCTCTGGCGTTTCTGTCACCGTCAACACGGCCACGGCTCCGATTACCGCGGACAACTTGAGCGGCGATATTAGTCTTTCCTCAGATACCGGCCTGATTTCCGTCCGCAACATCTACAAATCCCATGTCAGCGTACGCAGCGTGACCGCTCCGGTCAGCCTGAATGATGTCACCGGCGGCCACGTGGATATTCAGTCCACCGGCGGCGCCGTTCAACTCACGAATGTTTCCGGACACAGGGTCGCCGTTGGCACCACCAGCGGCAACATTACCTATCACGGCGACTGTTACGGCGGCGGCGACTACATTTTGACCACGCATAGCGGGACCATCAACGTGATCCTGCCGGAGACCGCTTCGGTTGATCTTTCCGCGCGTTCCACCGTTGGTTCCGTGGAAAACGATTTTCCTCTCAAAGAAAAAACTCATACTTCCTTTACCCCCAAAGAAGGACGTTCCTTCGCAGGTACCTCCAATTCAGGCTCATCTTCGGTTGAGCTCCAGTCTTTCAGTGGTAAAATCCGCGTGAAGAAGCAATAAAACGCGGTCACGCCGCCGACAGAAGCTGTTTCTTATGGACCGAGCCGTCTCAACCTGGCGTGTCTTTCTGATCGGGTTCATGGGCGCAGGCAAGACCACAACCGGCAAAGCGCTGGCCCATCGGCTAGGCTGGAAATTCTGCGATCTGGATGACGTCATCGAGCTTCGCGAAGAGAAGACCGTCGCCCAGATTTTTGCTTCTTCCGGAGAAGCCGCGTTTCGGCGGATGGAGAGCGCTGCTTTGCGTACGTTGCTGCAAGACGACGCGACACCCGGCAACCTGATCGTCGCCCTTGGCGGCGGAACTTTTATTCAGCCGGAAAATCGCGCCGCCCTGGAGCAAGCGGAAGCAATCACGGTCCTGCTGGAAGCGCCTCTGAACGAATTACGCCGCCGGTGCGGATTGGACGACAAAAAGCGTCCGCTGGCGCAGCAGACGGAAAAGTTTGACCAGTTGTTCGCAGAGCGGCGCGCGGCCTATGAACGAGCGCAGTTCAAGGTCGATACCCTCGGCAAAGACGCGAATGAAGTAGCGGCGGAAATTGAGCAGTTAGTAAAAGCGGTGCATAAGGTGGAGGTGCAAAAGTGAAAACAACAAAAACCATTCTTTTTATCAGCATGTTGTTGACGGCATTTTGTCTCAGCGCCAGCGATAAAGATAAAGACAAGGACAAAGACAAGAAGTCTGCGAAAGTAGTGGATTCAGGCAGCTTCGGGATTTTCCTGAATGGAAAACGCGTTGGCACGGAAACCTTTAGCATCGAGCAGAGAGCGGAGTTCAGTGTTGCCACCTCTCAAATCAAGGTGGACGATGGCAACATCAAGGCCGACCAGACCGCGGAAATGCAAGTCAATCCCAAAGGCGAACTGGTCTCCTACACCTGGCGGGCCACCGCTCCGCAAAAAGAAGAATCCACCGTGGAGCCCAAAGACCAGCTTCTGATGGAGCACATCACGCCGTCCGACCTGAAGAAACAGGATCTCCCTCATGTTCTGCCGATTTCTACCGTGATTCTGGATGATAATTTCTTTTCCCAGCGCGAACTTCTGGTCTGGCGCTACCTGGCCACCGGCTGCTTGCAGAAACCAAACGAGGGGCTTGTCTGCGGGCCCAGCCGTTTTGGCACCCTTGTTCCCCACCAGCACACAGCGGGTGAAGCCACCATGGAACTCATCGGCAATGAGAAGGTCATCATAAAAGGCGTGGAGCGCGACTCCAACAAGATCAAACTGGATACTGACGGCGTCCAGTGGCTGCTTTGGGTAAGCGATGACTACAAAGTCATCAAAATGACGGTTGCCGCCAGCAATGTTGAGATCGTAAGGGACTAAATTAATTACAAGGTTTAGTACCTCTGGCATCTCACGAAAATGTGAATTCAGGGTACACTCCTGATCGCACTCCCCCGCGATCCGATTTTTATGGCGCAGAACCACCGCTCAGATATCCTTTTCTTTTTCGGCGTTCTCCTCACGCTGTGGACGGCCTATATCCTGCGTGACGTTCTCATGCTGATCTACGTGAGCGCGCTGTTTGCCGTGGTGCTGTCGCCGGCCATCGGCATGATTCAGCGAATGAGGATCAACGGCTGGCGCGCCGGCCGCGGTTTCGCCATCGTGTTCCTGATCCTCATGCTGGTGCTGGCAGGCACCGTCTTCGCCGTTTTCGCCCTGCCTCCGGTGTACCGCGATGGCCACAACTTTGCCGCCGATTGGCCTCGGCATCTGGCCACGCTCACGGCAGATATTCAACGTTTGCCCTTTGGCAACAAACTTGATCCCGCAGGATTACAGAAGTATGCGGCGGAGATTGCCGGCGGCGCAGGTGGATTGTTCTTGAACGTGGCCGGCGGCATCTTCGGCCTCTTTACCGCCGTCATCCTCACCGCGTATTTCATTATCGATGGCGAAAGCACCTATCAATGGGGCGTCTCACTCTTTCCCCTCGACCAGCAGCAACGGCTGGCCGCAACTCTTTTGCGGGCTAAGGCGCGCATGAGAAATTGGCTGATCGGCCAGACGCTCCTGATGCTCAGCCTGGGACTTTCCAGCCTGGTGGTCTATTACGCGCTCGGGCTTAAATATTTTTACCTTCTCGCCATGTTCGCCGGTGTTGCCAACATTGTGCCCATCGCCGGCCCCATCGGCGCCGTGCTCCTGGCTTCCGGCGTTGCCGTACTGGACTCACCGCATAAGCTGGTTGGTGTGTTGATTTTCTTTACGGTTTACTTTCAGGTGGAAAGCGTCTTCTTGTCGCCGCGCATCATGAAGCACACGCTGAACCTCTCTCCGCTCACGGTCATCATTGCGCTTTCGATGGGCGGAGCACTGGCCGGTGTTGTCGGCGCACTGGTGTCCGTGCCGACCGCCGCGCTGGTTTCTGTCCTGGCCGATGAATACCTGGTGAAGCGAAAGCCGGCCGCAGCCGTAGCGGTGGCAGCAGATTAGAACGATAGTCACTAAAAAAAACCTGAAACACGGAAGATAAGGAGTTAGCGGAGGAATGAGGGGGCATCCTATCGAACCTCCGTTTCCTCCGTTCCTCCGTGTTTCAAAGGTTTTCGTGGGGCTTTTCACACCATTGTGGGCTGAAGGCTGATTGCCGACGGCTGAGTGCTCAGCCCACCCAAATGCTAAAATCAAATTCAAAGCCCCATGAACAACAAAATTTCAGTCGGCATTATCGGCGCTACCGGGACCGTCGGGCAACGTTTCATACAGTTGCTGGAAGGGCATCCCTGGTTTGAAGTCACGTGGCTGGCGGCATCAGACCGCTCTGCCGGAAAGCCCTATGGTGAAGCTGCCAAGTGGAACCTGAGCACACCTCTTCCTGGCCACATCGCCTCCATGAAAGTCTCGCCGGCCAAACCGGACAGCACTACACCCAAGCTGGTTTTCGCGGCGCTGGACGCCACTGCCGCAAAAGAGATTGAGCCGGCGTTTGCCGCAGCCGGTCATGCCGTGGTGTCAAACTCCAGCGCCTTCCGCATGGCGGAAGATGTTCCTCTGGTCATCCCGGAAGTGAATGGCGACCACACCCAGCTGATCAAGACGCAGAAGTGGTACAAGGATAAAGGCGGGTTCATGGTCACGAACCCCAACTGCTCGGCCATTGGGCTGGTGCTAGCATTGGCGCCACTGCACCGCGTGTTTGGCGTCAGCAAAATATTCGTCGCCACTATGCAGGCCGTCAGTGGCGCAGGGTACCCCGGTGTACCGTCGCTGGACATCCTGGGAAACGTGATTCCCTACATCGCCAATGAAGAGGAGAAAATGCAAGCGGAATCACGCAAGCTGCTGGGCTCGCTCAACGGCGCCAGTGTGACCCCCGCCGATTTGGTCCTCAGCGCGCACTGCAACCGCGTGGCCGTGGAAGATGGCCATACCGAATCCGTTTCTCTCCAGTTGCGCAAGCCCGCACAAGCGGAAGACCTGATCGCCGCATGGAAGCAGTTTCGCTGCCTGCCCCAAAAGCTCAAATTGCCCAGCGCACCAGAGGAACCTGTGATTTATGAAACTGCGCCGGACCGCCCACAGCCGCGCCTGGACCGTGATCGCGGCCGGGGTATGTCTTCCGTGGTAGGACGCCTGCGCCCTTGCAATATCTTTGATTGGAAATTCACCGTGCTGTCTCACAACACGATCCGCGGCGCGGCGGGCGCAGCCATCTTGAACGCTGAGCTTCTCAAAGCGCAGGGTTACATCAGTTGACGGGAGGCCGATTCCATCCGCGGGCTTTCGGTCTGCGCACACAAGCTGCGGACCGCGAAATCCGTGTGGCACAGCCGCCCTCGGCTGTGCTCACCAACATGCCTGAAAAGGTTTTCCTCCGTGCCTCCGTGTCTCCGTGGTGGATTTTTTGCCGTCAGGTGCTTCCATGATCGTCATGAAATTCGGCGGCACCTCAGTACAGGACGCCGCGGCTATCGACCGGGCGGCTGCAATCGTGCGCGCGCGGATTCCTGAGCAGCCCGTAGTTGTGGTAAGCGCTCTGGGTGGGATCACGGACCAGCTTTTGGCGATGGCCAATGCTGCCGGCTCGGGCAATCGGGAAAAATCTCTGGAGCTTTCGCGTGCGGCGCGCGCCCGTCACTACAACACCGCGTCTGATCTTCTTGGAACACACGCTTTTGAACAGATCGCTCCCGAACTGGAAGCGGACTTCAACGCGCTGGACGAGTTGCTGCGTGGCGTTGTTGCGGTGGGCGAACTCACGCCGCGGACTACCGACACCATCTCCGGCTTCGGCGAGCGCGTTTCCTCCAAGATCGCCGCGGCGGCTTTTTCCCAGCGCGGCATTGAGGCTTCCCATGTGGATTCACGCCAATGCATCGTGACCGACAGCACTTTCGGCAAAGCGGTGCCACTTTTCGAAGAGACCCATGCGCGTCTGGTGGAGAATGTAAAGCCCATGCTCGACCGCAAGCGCGTGCCGGTCATGGGCGGGTTTATCGCCTCCACACGCGAAGGCATCAGCACCACGCTGGGCCGCGGCGGGTCCGACTTCAGCGCGGCCATTGTGGGCGGCGGCCTGGGCGCAACACGCATTGAGATATGGACGGACGTAGACGGCATGATGACCACCGATCCCAACCTTTGTCCGGAAGCGCGTCGCATCAAGACCATCAGCTTTGAAGAAGCGGCTGAGTTGGCTTACTTCGGGGCCAAGGTGCTGCATCCGGCCACGTTGCTGCCCGCTATCCAGGAAAATATTCCCGTGCTGGTTTTGAATTCGCGCAATCCCAAATGCGAAGGAACGCGCATCACCGCCACCTCGCCCAAGAGCAAGAACATCTTCAAGGCCATAGCGGCAAAAAAACGCATCACCGTGGTGGATGTGGTGGCCACACGCATGCTGATGGCCCACGGATTTCTGAAAAGTATTTTCGAGGTTTTTGCCAATCATCGCTGCCCGGTGGACATGGTATCCACCTCCGAAGTAAGCGTCTCTGTGACCGTGGACTCGAACGAGTCAATCGCCGCCATCGCCGCTGACCTGGCCAAGCTCGCCGACGTGAAGTACGAAGGCCGGAAAGCGATTGTCTGCCTGGTGGGCGAGAATATCAGCAGCACTCCGGGGATCGCGGCCAAGGTCTTCAGCGCCATTCCTGACGCCACCATCCACATGATCTCCCAGGGCGCGTCGGAGATTAATATAAGTTTTGTGATTGATGAAGCGGATGTACCTGATGTAGTCTCGCGCTTGCACCGGACTTTCTTTTCTGAAGTCGATCCCGAGGTGTTTGCGTAAAGGAAGGTTGTTTTGAAGATACTTGTGCTGGGACGCGGTAAAACCGGAGCGCTGGTTGCGGAGACCGCTGTTGCGCGCGGGCATGAAGTCCGCTCCCTTGCCGGCCAGGAGAACCAGGACGGACGCGGGCTTTCACTTGATCTGCTGAAGCAGATTGACGTGGCGATCGACTTCACTACGCCGCACGCCGTCATCGCTAACGTCATACACTGCGTGGAAGCCGGCGTGCCCGTCGTGGTCGGCACTACGGGCTGGCATCAATATATGGATAAGGTCCGTCAGTTGGTCCAGGAGCGCAAAGGGGCTTTTCTGTATGGATCAAATTTTTCCATCGGCATGAACTTCTTCTTCAAAGCCATACAGGCCGTGGCTCCGGTTCTCAAAAGCAATTATCGCGGCAACATCGTGGAGCGCCACCACGCGCAGAAAAAAGATAAGCCTTCCGGGACGGCGGTGTCTCTACAGAACATTCTGGAATCAACCTCCGGAGAAAAAGTGGAAGTCGCTTCGGTGCGCGAAGGCGACACCGTAGGCATGCACCTGGTGATGTTCGACTCTACAAATGACACCATCCTCTTCACCCACGATGCCAAGTCGCGCGTAGGCTTTGCCGAGGGCGCAGTCCGTGCCGCCGAATGGCTCAAAGGCAAGACCGGCTTTTATGAATTCCCTGAGATTGTGGACCAGCTATAAGCCTTTTCGCGCGGACGCGCGGATCGTATCCAACTCCTTATCCCACGCGAGTGAGCCGGCGAACAGCAAACGCCCCAAACAACAACGTAATGCCAGCCAGCACCGCGACATGAGTCATCGTTCCGCCAACGGCAGGCGCGCCGAGGATACTCATCACCAATTGCCGTAAATGATAAGTCGGCCAGACGGGTGCACTCGTTTGCAGGACTTTCGGCAGCGGGTAAAACAAACCTGAAAGATGCATCATGATCTGGTAGATGATGTTCAGGTACGCTGGCGCGCTTTTGCCCGTAGCCAGCGTGCCAATGAAAAGCCCGATCGCGCAGAATGGCATCCCACCCAGAATATTAACCACGCTGACGAGCACGCATTGGCCGAAACTGAGCTTCAAATGCGCCAGGGTCAAGGCGGCCACCAGCATCGTGACCATGATGATTGCGCCGAACAGCATGGCCATGATCATCTTTGCTACAAGATAAGATGCCGAAGGCATAGGCAGTGCGCGCTTCAGCCGGAGCAATCCCTGTTCGCGTTCCAGGGCCGCGGCCATGCCGAAGCCAAACATTCCCGGGCCCATCATTCCGAATACGGAAAACGCGGCAAACAGGAACGGCCCCGCCACAGGGTCTGTATGAACAGCGGCGCCAAAAATGACCACGCCGAAAAACAGGTACATCATGACCGGAAGGCCGAGGAACGGCACAGCATAGCCTGGTGTGCGCAACATGCGCACAAATTCGTACTTTGCTTCCGTAAGATAAGCGCGCAGCAAACGTCCCTTCGGCATCAGGGAGACGCGGGCCAAATCGGTGTTGAATGGTAAAGAAGTCGTGCTCATAAAGATTTCTCCTGGGTGAGTTCGGTAAAGGCTTCCGCCAGTCCGGCGCGATGGACTTCCAGTTCGTCCAGGTTCTCGTCGGCCGCCATCAATCTCCGGACCACGCTTTGCGCGTTGCTCGCGGTAATGTGCAGGCGGCGCTGATCATAGGTCACGCTTTCCACGCCGGGCCAGGTTTCAACCTGTGCGGCACCGATGGTGGTAGAACAACTGATGTGCTTGCGCACCACGTTGGCGCGAATCTCGCTCACCGTGCCTGATGCAATCACGCGGCCCCGGGCAAGAACAACCACGCGGTCCGCCAGCGTCTCAGCTTCCTCAAGATAGTGCGTCGTCAGAACGATGGATGCCCCTTGGCTCACAAGCTGCCGCAGCCTGGTCCACATCACCTGCCGGGCTTCGACGTCGAGGCCGACCGTCGGCTCATCGAGGAAAAGAAGCCGTGGACGGCCACAGATCGCCATGGCAAACTGCGCCTGGCGTTTTTGTCCGCCGGAAAGTTTTCCATAAGGACGGCCGGCCAATGAAGTAGTGTGCGTCATCTCCATCGCGGCTGCGGGCGTCATGGGGCTGGGGTAGTAGCTTGCCACCAGATCAATGTGCTCGCGGACGCGCAACTCCTGCGCCAGAGCCACCTCTTGCATCATTACGCCGATGTTGCGCCGCGTCTCCACCCTCTGCGGCAGCTGGCCAAAGAGGCGCGCCGACCCAGCGTCTGGCCTCTCGAGCCCAAGCAACAGGGAGATGGCTGTCGTTTTGCCAGCGCCGTTCGGCCCCAGCATGGCCAGGAGTTCGCCGCTCCGCACTTGCAGATCAAGTCCATCCAGCGCCACGGTCTTTCCAAATCGCTTGCTCACGCCGGCGAGTTCTGCGAGACAATCGTTGTTCATAAGCGTTTCCTCCGTTTGCAAATGTCTTGAGAGACAGTTCTTCCCCGTGCGAGTTGAGCGGTGGCTCGTGCTCGCCGTTTTCGTGCTAATCAGGAATGGTTATGAATCAGCGTGCTGGGACGCTGAAGCTCAGAGCATCTGGGAAATCTGCATCGACGCTGCATCGCGCGGACGGTGCAACAGCCGTCGGACTTGCTGGATGGATTTGAAGGCATACACAATTACGGAAACAAGCATTCCGACCGCCACACAAAACAGGCTCCATAGAATGCTTTGGTTGATGATGACGCTCATGAGGCCGTAACGCGCCCCGTTGCTCGCCGGGTTGACCAGCAGTACATACGGGTACAGTTTAGCCACAGAGGACACGATGCCCAACCCAATGGCGTTACTGATGAGTTGCGCTATTGGAGGGAGCCAGGTCCACTGCGGACGAAAGAGGCTGATGCCCTGTTGTGCCATGCTCACCAGAGCAAGCAGCAGCACCGGCAGATAATACGCATGCAGGGACGGCGAGAGCACCAGGATACCGTCGGCCGGCCCGAAGATCTTATGCGAATATGCCGGCATGGCCAGCCACCAGATGACAAAGACGATGCAGAACGCCAGTCCAAAGATCGACTCGATGCGTGACACCCGCTGCACAGGCTTGGATACACGCGGCAATTTACGCGGGTCCCAGTTTTCCAGCCACTTGGTTTGATTTTGGAACCTTTCCAGGATGGCAAAGACCAGTGTGATCGAGGCAAAGGAAGTAAAGGCAATGCTCCAAAGAGTTCCCAGGGTCTTCACCAATGCCAGGCCGGGATATTCAGTGCGGTAAGAAGGAACAAAGCAAACGAGCACCAGCCAGACGATGAACCAGGGCACCAGGTAACCGAATGCGGCCATCTTCAAGACGAAGCGGTAAACCGGAAACAGCACCGGGCCAATCAAGAGTTGCTGCGGCTGATAGCGGCTGGCCACTTTCATCGGGTGTCCCATTTGCTTGAGGATGACCTGCAATTCATCCTGGGTCAGCGCGCGGCCAAGGGCGCTCTCTTTGTCTTCGATTTGCGAATTGATTTCGTCGCGCAGTTCTTCAATAATGTCCTGCTGCTGCGCCCGGGGCAGCCAGAACCTTACGGCTTGTAAATAACGATCGAGTAATTCCATGAGCTATGCCTCCTGGAGGATTCGCTCCAGTGATTTATTAATGGTTTGCCACTCGTCCAGTAGCTGCTTGAGCGTCAGCTCGCCCTGCGGCGACAGGCGATAAAAACGTTTGTTGCGCTTGTTCTCTTCCCGCCACTCGCTCATCAAAAGACCCTGGCTCTCCAGCCGACGCAGCAGAGGATAGAGCGTGCCTTCGTCAATCGACAGCCCTTGATCGTCCAGGGCCTTGCGCAACGTGTAGCCATAATGCTCTTCCCGAAGCTGAGCCAATACGGCCACAATCAGGCAACCGCGGCGCAGTTCCATGCGAAGATTTTCAAAGAGTTCCGCGTCGAGTTGGTTACTGTTCTTCATACAGTGTATGACACATACTATGTGTTACATAGTATACATGTCAAGCGGTTTTTGGGAACGGGCAAATTTCCACGTAAACCTATGCCGCATAACCGGTTAGCAAGGCCTTCCCGGATAGACAAACGTGCCATTCGTTCGCCTTGATGACGAGGGCTATGAAAAAATCGCACGTAGAGACGTGGCACGCCACGTCTCACTGCCGGGCGCAATCGAAGGTGTCCGCACCGCTCTACCTTCCAGTTAGACTCACGGAGTCTCTGTCCCATCGCCGTGGGAGATATCATGCTGACGTAATTTTTTCTATACAGTGCCAGCCAGACCATTGCGAGAGCCCTTCGTGAAAACAAATATTCTCGAGCGACGAACAAGTCAGACGCAGCAATGCCACGTTTCTACATCCGGGTCTTCGGTGGCCCCGAACAACTCGTTCATTCCTGTCCCAACCCGCCAGAGCGGGTCCATTGGTCAGCCAAGGCAGAGGCAGACAACATCGTTCCCGACCGGCTCACCATGCTTTTGCGCTTCGCCCGCACGTAGCTTCACGGTTTTGTTATCCTAGATCGCTATGACATTACAGGGTTGCGGGACCGCGTTGATCACGCCTTTCAGACAAGACCAGAGCCTCGACGAAGACCGGTTGCGCCGGCTTGTAGAGTGGCAGATTACTTCCGGCATACACTTTCTTGTGCCGTGCGGCACCACCGGTGAGACGCCCACGCTTACCAAGGACGAATGGCTGCGCGTAATTGACATCACCATTGAAGTCGGCGCTGGACGCGTTCCGATTGTTGCCGGCGCCACCTCCAACTGCACCGCGGAAGCCGTGGAGAAAGCCCGCGAACTGGGCAAGCGCAAAGGCGTGGACGCGATCCTGACCGCGTCGCCGTACTACAACAAGCCGACGCAGGAAGGCCAGTACCAGCACTTCAAGGCCATTGCGGAAGCGGTGGAAAAACCTCTGGTCCTGTACAGCGTGGTCGGACGCACCGCCGCTAACATTGAACCGGCAACGCTGGGACGGCTCGCCAAAATTCCCAACATCATTGCCGTGAAGGAAGCCAGCGGCAACATCTCGCAGATCGCAGAAGTGTTCAACCACGTGCCGGAAAGTTTTCTGGTCTTCTCCGGGGACGACGCCGTGACCCTGCCTGTGATCTCGCTGGGCGGTGTGGGCATTATCTCCGTGGCGTCGAATGAGATTCCGAAAGAACTCTCCGAGATGACCTGCGCCGCGCTGAAGAATGACTGGAAGAAAGCGCGCATCATTCTTCGCAAATACCTGCCGTTGATGCAGGCCAACTTCATTGAGTCCAATCCCATGCCGGTCAAGGCCGTGCTGGCCATGATGGGCCGCGTGGAAGAAATCTACCGGCTGCCCATGGTTCCCATGAAGAAGGAGACTCGCGCCAAGCTGGAACAGATCGCCGCCGAAGCGGGATTATTGAACGGGCATGGCGTGGTTTCGGATTTGTGATTTGGAAATGATTGAAACGGCGAGATTGTGCTAAAGCAATTTTTAAAATTGCTGTGTACCCTGGTCAGATGCAACTGTAGCGTGTGGCACCGGGCACTCCTGTCGGTGCTTGCTTCCTTGAGAAGGACATCTGTGCAGCTGCCAGAGCGCCTGCGCTACACAGCAATTCTGGAATTGCTCTAACGGCCTTCTCGCACAGAGCCCCTCAAAACAGCACATCAAAATCCAGCTTGAACCTGCGTCCATAGCTGCCGAAGAACGTGCCGAAGTTTGGATCAGCGATATTGGATCGCACCACCAAAGCGTTGAAGTGGTTGGTCAGGTTCAACGCGCGCACGGAGAGCCTTCCCGCATACTTGGGTGTAATTTGAAAATCCTTGGTGACCCGCGCGTCCAGCGAAAAATATCCCGGGAAGCGGTTGGAGTTAGGAACGCCGACAAAGTTCTGTAAAACGTCGGTCACGGCGTAAGGAAAGCCGGTGCGATACTCCGCCAGCGGCATGATCTTCATCTTCCACTTCAGCGGCGTCTCACCCCAGACCAGGAGCCGGTTCGGCACATCACCGCTCAGGTTGGTGAAGAAACTTGGCCGCACCACGGGAAAGGCAACGTCTCCGGCATAACTCCCGATGGCATCCAGGCTGCCGCGCGTGGAGCTGTGCACGTAAGAAACAAACACCTTGCGCTTGCGTTCTTCCGCGATGCGCGCCGTGAATTGGAACTCCCGATAACGCGAGCTGCCGCCATCCTGCATGACCAGGGCATTCTGGCCGGTCGTGAGCACCTGCGGAGAAATAGTGACCAGACCATAAGAGTCACGATACGTGTATTTCACCTGGACCCGCACCAATCCGCTCAGCCGTTGTTCCAGTTCTATGCTGGAAGCCATGCTGTACGGAGCAAATCTGCCGGCTTGGTCGCTTGCCGGGCCGCGGCGAACCAGGCGAAACCTGCTGCCCGAGCGGTCAATCACATTCAAAAACGTGCGCGGTCCGTCCAGCACATTCCCTAGAGCGTCAAAGGTGGTGACCACTTGCTCCGGATAGTGCCGGAAGGCGTAAACATTAAGTGGAACGTGATCAAAAAAAACACCGGCGCCGCCCCGGATGATCGTGGACTTGTTCTTGCCAAAGGGCTTCCATGCCAATCCTATTCTGGGCGCGTAACGGAGCGTGCCGGTAATGTGCTGTTGGTCCAGACGTATGCCGCCGTCCAGGGACAGTGTGGAGTTGAGCGTCCAGTGGTCCTGGGCAAATGCGGCAATTTCAAAATCCGGTTTGCTGAACTTCTGGCCGCCGGTGAATTCAATTCTTTTAAGCACATTCCCCGCCTGGTTCTCAATGTTGACCGGACGGGCCAGGAACTCTCCGTTGTCACCGCTGAACGTGGTAGAAGTGCCAAACTGAAAATTGTGCGTTCCTATAAAGTTCAACGGCCGGAGCGTGTAGCTCTCAATCCAGACCGTGCGAGAAGACTTGCGGTCCTGGCTGTTAAAGTAGTTCCCGCTGTTGCCCAGAGGAGTAATGTTCATCTCAGCCGCGCCCTGCGGCGCAACCGCGACATGGAAAGTCTGCCGTGCCACCGTGCTCTGCAACACGCCGCCGCCCAGCTTCAGGCGGTCGATGACTGTGTACGCAGTCGCAGTGCCATCCACGTTCGGCGTTACCGGCTGAGGATTGAAAAAGTCGAGGTGAGCAAACTGCGTGTCCTGGGGCGTGATGTGAAATGTGCCGGTCAACGTGTGCGCCGGCGAGAGGACCAGATCAAGCTGGCTGAAAAAATTCCCCACGCGCGTCTTGGTCTCATTGAATGGAAACGGCAAAGTCAGGACGGGGTTCTTGTCCAGCAAATATTGTGCGGTCTGGGAAAAATACAGCTTCTGCGCAAGGACCGGACCGCCGAAGCTGACATTCGGTGTGGCCGAACGCAGGCCCTGTAGATGCCCGCTGCGAATGCGAAATTCCGGGAGCGGATCATTGAGCTCAAAATTCCATTTTTCGCCGCCGCGGCGCGTGTCGGCGGAAACCACGCCGGAGGTGAAATTGCCATACTGAGCCAGGAACGGAGTCGCGGCAACGCTGAGGGTTTCCACGCTGTCCACGGGCACCAGCAGGCCAAATTGTCCCGTGGCCGGATCAGTGGAGTCCACGGAGTTCACGATCAGCGCATTATGTTTTTCATCGCCGCCGGCAATCACCAGCCCTTCGGGCGACAGCACCACGCCGGGCGTAAAAACAACCGCGTCCGCAATGTTGGCCGGCCGGTTCGGCAACTGCTTGATTTCCACGCGCGCCAGTTCCTCGGCCGTCGATGCAGTCGGCGTTTGTCCCGCCTTCACCGTAACAGTTTCCTTCGCCTGTAGCTTGTGCAGCAACGTGACTTCAACTTCAATAATCTGGCCTTCCAGGGTAATCTTCCGTCCAACAACGGCTTCATAACCTTTCTTGCTTACGCTGAGTTCGAAGTCGGGAAACTCGCGGCCGGAAATGTTGACCTCGCCCCGGTCATTGGTTGTCCCTGACCATACGGTGGTGCCGTTCACGTGCAATGTGATTTGGGCTTTTGCCACCGGAAGGCTGGCTTCGTCATGCACCTTGATCAACAAAGTGTGAGGCGCAGCTTCTTGTCCCAGCGCCGCCAAACCGGCAAGCAGGCAGACAAAAAGCAGAGTATGAACCATGCGGGCCCTGGGGGACCACGCGAAAGCCAGTCTTAGAACCATGGAGATGGCACCAGTCTAGCCCAGAGCAGCCCGTCTTTACACAACTTTATTCACGGAAGTAACAGTGCAAAGTTTTGCAGATTACCTTGAGAATCTCTCATCGACGAACCAAGAGGAGAAGGTATTCGTCAAGGCGGCCAAGTCTTAAAAAAGGCAGAGCGGCTGCGCCGGTTAGCGCCTCCGCTCTATCACCATCTCCGAACACGGCCTCTGCGGAAAAGAGTCACCCTAGCTGGCACAGTGGCCGTGTCCGGAAGCCCACCGAGGAGAAACATCCCTAACTTAAGATCGTGGGCGGCGGGATTTCTTGCAGGGAATTTTGCCAGCGTTATTTCCCTTTGGCCATCGCGGTTGTAGCCAGCATTCCACCCAGTCCCATCGTTTCCACCGCGGAGGACGGCACAATCACCATGGCGCCCTTCTCCTTGATCGCTTCATAGAGCATGTTCATGGCGCGCAGGTGAAGCGCGACCGGATTTTGCGCATAGGCCTCGCCGGCCTGTACGAATTTTTCCGCGATCTCCGTCTCTGCCTGCCCCAGGATAATGCGCGCCTGGCGTTCGCGTTCCGCCTGGGCCTTGCGGGACAAGGCGTCTTCCAGACCCGCTGGAATTTTCACGTCGCGCAATTCCACCGACTGCACCGTGATGCCCCACGGCGTGGTCTTCTCATCCAGGATGCGCTGGAGTTCGCGGCCCAGCATCTCACGCTCGGTAAGCATCTGCGCCAGTTCATGCCGGCCAATCGACTCCCGCAACGCCGTCTGCGCGCTCAGCATGATGGCATCAATAAAGTTTTCCACTTCCAGAATTGCCTTCTCCGGGTTCCACACCAACCAGAAGACAATGGCGTCGACGTTCACAGGAACGGTGTCGCGGCTCAACGTGGACTCGGCGGTAACGCTGGTCACACGCACGCGCTGATCGACAAACGAGCTCAGCGTTTCAATCACGGGAACAATGTGAAAGATTCCCGGGCCGCGCAGTCCAACGTATCGCCCCAGGCGCAGCAGTGCGACCTTCTCCCACTGGCGCACCACTTTGATAGAGAACAAGAGATAGACGCCCACCGCCACACCCGCAATGGTTGGCCCCTGGTGGTGCGTGACCTCGCTGGCGAACATGCCCGCGGCAACGCATACGATGCATAGTGCTACCGCCACGCTGTTGATTTGCGGAACTATGATTTTAGGTGACATAAAAGTTATCTCCTCGGCGCGGCTACCAGCTCGCGCAGCACTTCTAACAATTCTTCCACGGTGAAGCCGGCGGCCCCGGCGCGGGCAATAAAATCGCCCGCCAGTTGGTTCAGCTGCCGAGCCCGTTCTACTTCGTCGCGCTTAACTTTTTTCTGGGTGATGAATGTTCCCGTGCCCTGCTGCGTTTCCAGCATCCCGCCAAGTTCCAGTTCGCGATACGCGCGCAAGACCGTGTTGGGATTGATGGCCAGATCGACGGCAAGTTGCCGTACAGTAGGCAGTTGATCGCCCGCCGCCAGCGTGCCGGACGCCACTCCGCCCTGCACCTGGTCAATAATCTGGCGATACACCGGAACGCCGCTGCGCGGGTCCAGGCTGAGTTGGAAAGCGGTCTGCGGGTTGGCAAGGGTGCGTTTCATTGTGTTTATGATCTAGTGTTATAGTATATTAGTACAATATGTCAAGAGAAATTTTCTGATATTTTTAAATCCCGTTTAAAGCCATTTGTTTTTAGCGGCTTAGCAAGGTTCGCGCAAGGTTCAGCCAATCCAGACTCATGTGGCACCGCACTCTTGCCGGTACTGTTCCAACCCAACAGAAGCCAGACGTAGCTCTAACTAGAGATCGCGCCTACCACAAAGCACCAAGTTTGCTGGCTGAACTTCCGCCCGGTATACTCCAGAATTTGCCCGCGACGGAGTGATCTAAGCAAAATGCACAAACTGAAGTCTGAGATAGAACGGCTGTATGCCACCGGCTCTCTTCCTGTAGAGGTCCACGGACAAGCACGCGAGATATTCCTGGAGTTCCGTGACGCCCTTACGCTGGGCCGTGTGCGGGCCGCGGAAAAACATGACGGCCATTGGCGCGTGAACGCCTGGGTAAAACAGGGGATACTGCTGGGCTTCCGCCTGGGTGAACTGGAAGAGACGGGATGCAGCGGCGGGCTCTCCTTTGTCGACAAGAGCACCTTCCCCGCCCGCCAGTTCAAAGTTGCAGACAAGGTCCGCGTCGTGCCGGGAGGCTCGTCCATTCGTGAGGGTGCATACATTGCGCCGGGCGTGATTTGTATGCCTCCCATGTATGTGAACGTAGGCGCATACGTGGACGAAGCAACCTTAGTCGATTCACACGCTCTGGTAGGTTCCTGTGCGCAGATAGGTAAACGCGTGCACCTGAGCGCCGCGGCTCAGATTGGCGGCGTGCTCGAGCCGGTGAACGCTTCGCCGGTAGTTATTGAAGACGACGTGCTGGTGGGCGGCAACTGCGGCGTCTATGAAGGCACGCAAGTGCGGTGCGGTGCGGTGCTGGGCGCGGGCGTAATCCTGACCAGGGCCACTCCGGTCTATGACATCGTGCGTGAGCAGGTCTATCGCTCCACCGCGGACAGCCCGTTGGTCATTCCGGAAAATGCCGTCGTCGTGCCGGGATCACGGAAGGTCAGCAAAGGCCAAGCCGCCGAATGGGGACTTTCTCTCTACACGCCGGTGATCGTGAAGTATCGCGACGAAAAAACGCAAAGCTCGATTGAGTTGGAAGACCTTCTGCGGTAATCGAGGGCGGAAGCAGTGTTCCGTCGTCTTTAGATGTTTGTTGGTAGAGACGAGGCATGCCTCGTCTCCTCAATGCACCCGCGAGGGCACCGGGTAACACAATTAACGGTGCCACACGATCAAAGAGGTATTGATGAAGAGTTCGTCCAAGACGAATGTGTTCCTGCTGGTTTTCCTGGCGTTCGCCGGTGTTGCTGCCATGTTATGGGCGCTTACGCGTTATGCTGAAACACCGCTCAGTCCTCACGTCCTCACGGGTTCACGGTGGGTCGCTCTTCTCGCTTTCTGCGCTTACGCCTGGACGCGCCGGTCGCTTACCACGTGGATTGTGGCGGGCATATTCGTCGGCGCTGAGTTTGGCCATGACTGGCCGGCGCAGGCAGCGGGCCTCCAGGTCCTGAGCGGAATCTTCCTGCGCATGATCAAGACGATCATTGCTCCCCTGATCTTCTCCACGCTGGTGGTGGGCATTGCCGGGCACTCCAACCTGAAGCAGGTTGGCCGCATGGGCATAAAGGCGCTGATCTATTTTGAACTGGTCACCACCATTGCGTTGTTCATCGGCTTGGGAGCAATCAATCTTTCCCGCGCCGGTGTTGGCGTGACTCCTCCGCAGAACGCTGCCGCGCCAGCAGCCGTGCAAAAGCAAACCGTCTCCGACCTGATTTTGCACGTTTTTCCCGAGAACATCGCCAAATCCGTGGCAGAAAATCAGGTTCTCCAGGTAGTAGTCTTCAGCATCATCTTCGGAATTGGTCTGGCGCAACTCGACGAAAAGAAGCGGCGCCCGGTGCTCGAATTCTCAGAGAGCTTTTCCGAGACAATGTTTAAGTTCACCAACATTGTCATGCTGTTCGCTCCCATCGGCGTTGCGGGCGCGATCGCGTACACCGTAGGCACCATGGGATTTGGCGTTCTGGTGAATCTGGGTAAGCTGGTGGCCACGCTTTATGCTGCGTTGATCGTTTTTGTCGGTTGCGTTTTCATTCCAGTTGCGCTGATCGCTCGGGTGCCGCTGAAGCGCTTCTTCAAGGCCGTTGCCGAGCCTGCGTCCATTGCGTTTGCCACCGCGAGTTCTGAGGCCGCCCTGCCCCGCGCCATGGAGGCCATGGAAGCCTTCGGCGTGCCCCGTCAGATTGTTGCTTTCGTCATACCGACAGGGTACAGCTTTAATCTGGACGGCAGCACCTTATATCTTGCTCTCGCCTCAATCTTCGTGGCTCAGGCTGCCGGCATTCACTTGAGCTTCCCCGAGCAACTAATCATGGTCTTTACCCTTATGCTCACCAGCAAGGGAGTGGCCGGCGTACCACGCGCGACGCTGGTTATCCTGTTGGCCACTGCGGACTCATTCCATCTCCCGGTCTGGCCGATTCTTGTCATCCTGGGCGTGGACCAACTCATGGACATGGCGAGGACCATGGTGAACGTCATCGGAAACTGCCTAGCCAGTGCCGTGATCGCACGCTGGGAAGGCGAGCTAAACACGGAAGCTCCTGCCCCGGTTCTCTAATACGTCGCAAGATCGGGTGATCGGTTCGGTAAGGTGCGTTTTCAGATCACCCGATCACCAGATCTTCTCGAAGCAGTTTACGAAGAGGGTATGGCACAATAGCTGCCATGTTTCATGAGCGCATCGGCGCGCAACTGGTTCCACCCGAACCGTACTTCCGCTGGCGCGGCGGCGAGATCACCCGGCTGGAAGGATTTTCCGACGCGGTGTTCGCCTTTGCCGTCACACTGCTGGTGGTTTCGCTGGAAGTACCGCACACCTTTGAGGAGCTGATGTTCGTGATGAAGGGCTTTGTCGCCTTCGCCATCTGCTTCGCTACACTCATTCAGGTCTGGTACTACCATTACATCTATTCGCGCCGTTATGGTCTGCAAACCACATATACCATCATCCTGAATGCCATTCTGCTGTTCGTGGTTTTGTTTTACGTTTATCCGTTGAAATTTCTCTTCACGCTGATCATTGGCGAGTTCACCGGGCATACCGTTCCCCGCGAACAACTCGATCGGATGGTTACCTCGCAACATCAGGTCCCGCTGCTGATGGTGATCTACAGCGCTGGAGCGATGGCGGTCTTCGTACTCTTCGCGCTGCTCTATCACTACGCGTACCAGAAACGCAAAGAGCTGGAGCTGAATGAATATGAAGCCTTGTCCACGCGCAACAACGTAATTCACCATCTGGGGTTCGCCGGAGTGGCGGTGATTGTGGCTGTCGTCGCGCTGCTGGTCCCGGAGAAGTATGCGGGGACCGCGGGCCTTCTGTTTACTCTCAACGGCGTGTGGGGATGGGTCGCCGGCTCCATGCTGGGCAAGCAGGAACGTTTGGCTGTGGAGCGGATGAAGGGTAAGTCCGCGGGCCCAACCCATTCTTAGAGCTGTCATCCTTCTATGAAAACAGGCTTTTGAATAGCCCGCCCCGGCCTAGGTAACGCTTACCTCTTCATAGGTCCCATACACTTCTTTGAGCGCCTGGCAGATCTCGCCCACGGTCGCATAGGCGCGGACGCAGTCGATGATGAATGGCATGGTGTTGGCATCGCTGATGTGGCCGTCCGCGCGGACCACGGGTTCCTGGGCGGCGGCATGTTTCAGGGCATCCAGGCGGCGGCGCAGCTCGGCGTTGTCGCGGCGGGCGCGCAGTGCTTTTAGCTTCTCCGTCTGGTGCCTGCCCACGGATTCGTCAATGTAGAGTGTGTCCGGCTGCTTTTCTTCGATGCCAAAATCATTCACGCCCACAACAATCTTCTCTTTGGCCTCTACCGCGCGCTGGTACTGGTATGAGGCCTCCGCGACTTCTTTTTGCGGGTATCCATTCTCAATGGCTTTGACCATACCGCCCATCGCGTCCAGGCGATCAAAATATTCGAACGCGCCCTTTTCCATGTCGAGCGTGAGCTTTTCCAGGAAATAGGACCCGGCCAGCGGGTCCACGGTCTGGGCCACGCCGGATTCATACGCAATGATCTGCTGGGTACGTAGCGCGATGCGCGCAGCGTCTTCACCGGGCAGCGCCAGGGCCTCATCGAACGAATCGGTGTGCAGGGACTGTGTACCTCCCAGCACCGCCGCCAGTGCCTGAAGGGCCACGCGGGCAATGTTGTTCAACGGTTGTTGCGCCGTGAGCGATACGCCGGCGGTCTGCGTGTGGAAGCGCATCAGCCATGTGCGCTGCTGCTTGGCGCCGAAGCGGTCCTTCATCAGCCGGTACCAAATCTTGCGCGCGGCGCGGAACTTGGCAATCTCTTCAAAGAAATCGCTGTGCGAGTTGAAGAAGAAGCTCAGTCGCTGGCCAAAGTCGTCCACGTCCAGGCCGCGGCGGAGCGCCCACTCCACGTACTCCACGCCGTCATAGATGGTCAATGCAAGCTCTTGCAGCGCTGTGGATCCGGCTTCACGGATGTGGTATCCGCTGATGGAGATGGAATTGAACTTGGGAGTAAATTTGGCGCCGAACTCAAACGTATCGATCACCAGGCGCATCGAAGGCGCGGGCGGATAGATATATTCCTTCTGCGCAATGTATTCCTTGAGGATGTCATTCTGGAGCGTACCGGAAATTTTCTTCCAGTCCGCGCCCTGTTTTTCCGCCACCACCAGATACATGGCCCACAGCACAGACGCCGGTGAGTTGATGGTCATCGAGACGGTGGTCTTTTCCAGGTCAATGCCGTTGAAGAGGATCTCCATGTCTTCCAGGGAATCAATGGCGACACCGCACTTGCCTACTTCGCCTTCGCTCGCGGCATGGTCGGAGTCATAACCCATGAGCGTGGGCAGATCAAACGCGACGGAGAGACCTCCGCCGCCGGCGGACAGAAGATACTTGTAGCGCTCGTTGGTCGCTTCCGGTGAGGCAAAGCCGGAGAACTGGCGCATGGTCCAAAGCCGGCCGCGGTAACCGCTGGAATGAATGCCGCGGGTGTAAGGCGGCTGGCCGGGATATCCCAGATACTTTTCGTAGTTCCAATCTTCCGGCAGATCAGCCTGCGTGTACAGCCTGCGCACGGGAACGCCGCTGATGGTGATGAACTGCGCGTGTCCGTTCTCGTCCAGGTTTACGCCGGAAGCAGAGCCAATGGGCTTTTCCGGGGCCTTCTCCAGGGTTTTGGCCAGCGTGGTTTCCGCCCAGCGCTTCTCTGATTCCGCCGGATGACGGCCTTCAAAAACATCAGCTACCGGGCTTTCCGCGATCCCAACTTGGTCGCTCTTCTTGTTTTTGTTCACCTGATCTGCCATAAGATCAATTTTACGCCAATCACGATGGAGGACGGAAACACTTTAGTTCGGCTTGCGCTCCGTTCGCCGCCCGTCTGGCGCAAAACGGCATGGCTCAATTTGCCCTTTTCAACACCGCCATGTTTTTCTCGTCCGCATTGATCTGGCCGAACATGTTCCTCAGATCACCCATCTTCTCCAAGGGAACGCTTGTTGTCTTCATCTTGTATTGGCGCGTGTATTTGAGGACGCTGCCTGCCTTCTCCGTCTTGCTCACGTACTCGCCAAACGGGAAAGACGCGTTGGCTGGATCGGGCAGTTCGTCGATCTGGAACCCTTCAGGAAGCGTGATCTGGATGTTATCGCTGCGCGTGAACGGCGCATGGAACTCGTACGCGTAATGGCGCGGCTTGCTGGTGTCATAGGCCCCGGCCATTTCGCCGATCACCCGGGGACGGACCAGCAGCAGCGGCCCGGCGGTCTTGGCATAGTGGCCCGCAGTAAATTTGTAGCGAAGCACAAGGTCTTTGTCGATGTCCTCCGCATCTACGATGTCAAAACTATCCACCTGGAAATTTGTAACGGCGTGTCCCAGCATGTGCTCGATAACTTTCTTGCGGTCCTGCACGGAAATGTCTTTCAGGTCGCGCGCGGCCGCGGCAAAGTACCCTGACATGGACTCCTCAATCTCTCCCTGAAGCGTGCCGTCAGCCAGAAGCGTAAGTTTGGCGCTGCGAACAATCCGGTTGGACTCAGGAGCGCTCATGGGCAAATGAATCAACTCGCCGCTATTTTCCCGCACCAGCAATGCGTAATTATCTTGTTCGTAGTACGGTATCTGGCCCAGCGGGACGAGTTCGGCCGTTGGATCAAAGATAAGAAGATGGCCGAGCTGCGGATGTTCATACAGCGCCGGCAAATCTTTCTTATAGCTGGCGTCTGTAAGCTGAATGGCCAGGATCACGTGGTTAAAGCCGAGATTCGGGGGCGATTTCTCCGTGAAAATACCACGTTCGGTCCGGATTGGCATTAAATAGGACTTAACACCAATCTGGCTCAGCATGGACTTCAGCACCGTCGCTTTGTCTTTGCAGTCGCCATACCGGTGTGCAAATGTTTCTGAGGCGGGATGGGGCTTAAGTCCGCCAATCCCGATCTCTATAGCGGCATAACGAATATCTTTTTGCGCGAAATGCGCCAGAGCTTTGATGCGTTCATATAGCGGCAGGCTTGCCGGCGCAAGCTCCTGCACCTTTTGCTGCAAAGCGGAACTGGTATCAAATACGCCGGCGCTGAGCTGGGCGTGCCAGGCCGCCAGTTCGCTCCAGTCTTTATAAGTCTGGCTCTTAAATTTCTCCGAAAAAAACGCGACGATCATGCGTCCGGCCAGAGAGCCTTGTGGCGGCTGGTTGTATTCCCGTTCGATGCGAGGAACATCCGTGATCTCCCAGACATAAGACCCATTCAGGATGCTGGGTTGTAACTCCGCATGATTCACCCAGTGAGGATTCATCTCCCAACTGGCGGGCAAGCGCAAGGTATAGCGCGAACGCTCCACCGGGATTCCTCTTTGGAAGACCCATTCATCCTCAAAAACATAAGGACGGTTTTTCCGCTCAAACTCAAACCCAACCACCGTGCCGACGTCGTCCCCAGAAACATGCAGCATCTTTTCCTTATCGTCAGAGTACACTTCGTAGGTGCTGATGCTGCGCTCGAACGAATCTTTGTCCTTCGCCTCATACTCCTGGCCCTTGGACGTAATGCTCCATCCGCGAATAAAGTTGACTTTGGTTTCATTGCTGTAGCCAATCTCAAACGTGGCATAGTCCCTCCCCTCCGGGCGAAGGATGCGATAGGCTATTCTGCCGTGCTCCAGGATCTCCCCTTTGTCGTTGACCGTGGTCTCTTGATCATCGAACAGCACGACGGCGTTTGCGTCGCTAGCGTATGTTTTAGGCGTCTGATGGGCCAGACTGCGCAGCCATTCTGGGACTTCCGCTGTCCCTGCGAGCGACCAGCTCACAACGGCGAAAAAGATTAATGCATTAATTGACTTTTTGAGCATTTGCTACCTCCGCATGGAGAACCACTTGTTGTTCGTCACCGGCCTGGCTTTTGGCCATAAAATTCTTCAGCTCCGCATATTGCGCCAACTGCACGAAAATCGCATTGAAGTCTAGAGCACGCTCGGAAACCAGCACCTTGCCGTCCGATACACTGATGCTCTGGTAACGCGCATAAGGCAAGCTTACATCCTGCTTTTGTGGAACGCTTTCCGGCGCATAACCGGCCGGAAGCTTGATCACAATGCGGTCACGCTCGGTGAAAGCATAAGGATAATAAACGGGGTACTTGCGGTCAGAATGTTTGAATGCGTCTTTCTGTTGCGGCAAGAACAGCAAAGGGGGAAGCAGAAGCCGCTTGCCCACCGCTGACGCGTACCCGGGTAGCTCAACGTTAAGCCGCGCCACCAGCGGTTCGTTGGGAGAGGTCCATCCTTGTACGTCGACAAGTTTCACGGTCGCTCCGCCGGGCAACCAGGCTTTGAGTTCATCCTCTAGGTCGTTCTTTTTGCCCGCCTCGTCCGAATCTCGCGCATCCAACCGATGTTCCAGCGCTTCCTGACCCTGGAACTCAACTTTTATCTCGCCTTTAAGGGCGCCTTCCTCATCAAGAGACATGTTTGCCGCGCGGCGGGTCATGGAGCGATCACTCGTAAGAGGCGGCACAGTCAGAAAGCTGCTCCCTTTCTTATCAAACTTCAAGGCATCGGTGGCTGTATTCCCCCAGCGAAGCAGGCCGTAAGGACAGAAAAGCACGCCCGGCTGCAAATAAACGTCATGGCCGTTAAGCTTTACCAGCGCCATTCTGCCGCCCAGTCCTTTCAGCGTCAGCAGCTTGTTGGAGAAGAACGCGTCCCGCCGGTTTGACACCAGCAACAAAGAGGCGTCGAACCCGGTCGCCCGCGCCATGCCCACGAACAAAGCGGTGATGTCTTCATTGTCTCCATACCCACGCTTCAAAAGATCGCCCAGGTTTTCGTTTTCTTTGATCTTTTCTTTCTTGCGCTCCTGTTCAGTGCGCTGCCGTTCATAGCTGGTATTTCTGATTTGCTGGGCCCGGTCATATAGCTTGCGCAATTTTTTTTCTGGATCGGTCTCGCTGCCAATGGCCTCCAGCGCCGCTTCTTTGACCTCTTTGCGGTTTCCTATGTAACGTTCGTAGTACTCGTTCAGCTCTTTTCCTACCGTCTCCCAGAACTTCTCTGTATTAGTGATATCAGAGCGCACATAGTAAAAATGGATGGAAGCTTTATAGTTTTCCGGTGGCGGCATACTTGCCTCTTCCTGAAACCCCGGGACATTCTGCCATTCCAGCTCCCATCCTCCAGATTTTTTGGTCGGCGGCTTGTCGGTAATATTCCGCCCCGACCACGAAAGCGCCGCATCGATGTGCGACGGTTGGAAGCTGAAGTATTCCCGCACCGTGTAAAGATCATGCTGTAGGATCCAGTTATCCGAGGAAAAATTCTTCTGCTTGTATTTGTATTCGACAATGCTCCCCACCGTAACGTCCGGTAGGGTAAAAGTCTTGGCGTAGACCTTGATGCCTCGCCCCTTGAAGAGCGTCTTCTCAAAAGGCTTGCCGGTAAACTCCACAATCGTGCCATCCGGATGGATGGTGCGGGCCTTCAAATTAGACACATCCACGCCGGTAACGCCATCGATTTCCACATCAGCATATTTTTTGCCGCTCTCGTTCAAGACCTTGATCCGCTTGTAGACAAACTCATAGTCCTCACGATCATCAATGTAGTTCGCGTAGTACAACTGGATCGCCGGGGCGCCGGGATCTCCTGGTACTTGCTTCAGTTGCAAATCCGCCGGCGTAACCGGAAGCCAATCCTCTTTTTGCGCAAAGCACGGTAAGGACAGCAGAAAGCAGGTAGCTAACCAAAAATAACGATGCGGCCGCATCATCTTTCACCTCTGGGAAATGGTTTTCTTAAGTATGGGCAAGGGGGTGGTATAGCAGCGCGAATATATCATTAAACATCAGCCTTTGGCTAGAGTTTTGCTTTGTGGATAGTAGATTAGTTTTTGCTTTACCAGCTTGCGGGGAAAAACCACAGAATCTTTACCCTGTCATCGGAGCGGAGGCTTGCTTACTTGGCCCATTGCTAGTTGCCAATTGCTGATTTTATGGTCGTAGTGACCACCAGACCAAGATCAGAACCGCCAACCCAGTGTGCCTGACAGTATCCGGAACCCATAAAACGGCTTTCCCGGATTCCTGGAAGGTGGAGGATTAAGTTGGGACTGCGTGGCTGGCGCTTCCGGAGTGGCCACGCCGATGGCAAACAGCCGCCACTGCCCGCCCACCGACTGGAAGCTCAGGTCAAAGCTGATCCGCAAGGGCCGCGTGGGGAAAAAACCCGCCAGATGCAATTTGCCGCTGGCGTCCACGACAGGCGGCGTGGTGAACTGCGGGGCCAGAAGCGCCACGGCAAAGAGATCAAAATTGCGGCGGCGCAAATCGGAAAAACTTTGCGCCAGATCAGCTGAGGTGTTCTTGGCCTGAAAGTCAGGAGCGGCAAGATCGCGCAGCACGGTGTAATTGCCGGAACGGTTGGCGTCATTGAGAGTTAGCAACGACGCGCGCACTAGATAGACCGCCTGCTCTGTGCTGATGGCCGGTGCAGGCTGTCCGGCAGACGCCTGCGGACGCACAGGTGCCGGTGCCTTCGCGGCAGCGTCCGTCGATGGTGCGTTCTGTGCCGCGGCCAAGTTGCTGGTTGCGCTTCCGAGCAAAAGAAGCGCAACGCCTAACCAGCGCCTGCGTCTTACGATCATTGATGGTTGTGCCATAGCGATCCGCTTCGTCATTATATTCACTTAGAAGCCAAAGCGCAGACCGGCCTGGCCTCCCGCCATGTTTTCCCGGAAGCCGTAAGCAAAGCTGCCGTGCAGTTGCATGTGGTGATAAATGCGGATAGCGCCGCTCAGGGCCGCGCTGTTTTCCCCCTGGAAGGTGCCCCAGTTGGTGCTCAGGACAAACCTCTCATTGGGCAGCACCGTGGGTACGCCGGACATGGCAAAGGCCATCGCCACACCGGTGAAAGCTTTGGCCGTTTTCTGGCCAAGCAGGTCAACGCGGCTGTTGAGCGCGGTGAGGTCCGTCGGCGTGCCAAGTCCCGGGCTCGCCGCGGGAATGGTGCCCAGGTTGCCGAGACCATCCGTGGTAACCACCTGCGTTGGGCCGGACTGCGCCGTATTGCTGGCAGCTGAAGGAAGACCGGGCAGCGTGTAAGTATTGGTTGCGACGCCAAAGACCTGCTGGTTGGCGCGCGTCACCGTGGCTCCGCCGCCAAACGCAGCCGAGTTCACAAAGCCCGCTGACGAGCCTTCACCGAAGGCCGAGGCGTTGTTCCCCGTAGCCAACGAATTACTTCCAACCGCTGTATTTTTTGTTCCCGCACCGCTGGCGTTCGCCTGATTTCCGATTGCGACATTGCTGCTGCCCGCGCCGCTGGCATTGGCCTGAGGCCCCATTGCCGTATTGGAACTGCTAGTGCCGCTGGCGTTCGCCTGGCTTCCCGTCGCGATATTGTCGCTGTTGTCCCCATGGGCGTCGGCTTGAAATCCAGTCGCAATATTGGAACTCGGCGAGCCGCTGGCGTTGGCAGAGGCTCCACTCGCGGTGTTGAAGCTGTTCGAGCCGCTGGCATTCGCTATCGTTCCGATGGCGATGTTGCCGCTGTTATCGCCCTGTGCGTTTGCGCCAGTTCCGGTCCCTATGTTGGAGCTGCCTGCGCCACGGGCATTTGCGTTGAAGCCGCTAGCGTTGTTGCTGCTGTTATCTCCGGTGGCGTTCGCGTCGGCGCCGGTGGCGATATTTATGCTGTTGGCGCCGTGCGCATCGGCCACGGCGCCGTTCGCTAAGTTCGAGCTGCCATTGCCACTGGCGTTGGAGTTGGTGCCCGTTGCAACGTTGCTGCTGGTATTGCCGCTGGCGTTAGCGCTGTTTCCGGTGGCCGTGTTCAGTCCCTGAGTCCCGCTTGCGTTGGCCCGGAGGCCGGTGGCAACGTTGCCGGCAAGGTCGCCGCTCGCATTCGAAAGTGCTCCGGATGCGACGTTAGCACTGCCGCTGCCGCTAGCGTTGGCGCTGAGCCCAGTGGCAACGTTGGCGGCGCTGTTGTCACCATGCGCATCGGCGTCGAATCCGGTCGCGGTGTTGAAGCCGGTGTCACCGCTGGCATTCGAGAGTGCCCCAGTAGCGATGTTGTTGCTGCCGTTGCCGCTGGCGTTGGCGCTGGTCCCGGTCGCGATATTGCTGCTGCTATCACCGCCCGCATTGGCCTGATTTCCAGTGGCGACGTTAGTGCTAGCGTTGCCCCCCGCGAAGGAGAAGGGCCCGGTGGCAGTGTTACTGCTGCTTGCACCGCTGGCGTTGGCGACAAATCCGCTGGCAAGATTGACACTGCTATCGCCGCTGGCATTGGCTTCGCTCCCGATCGCGGTATTGGCAATGCCGTTCTGGGCGCTAGCGCCAAACCCAATCGCGGTGTTGGAACTGTTGGTGCCACTGGCGTTCGCGAATCCTCCGATTGCGACGTTGACGCTATTATCACCAGCAGCATTCGCGAAACGCCCATAGGCGCTATTGAAGCTGGCTACGCCGCTGGCGTTGGCGGAATTTCCCGTTGCGGTATTCGAGCTACCATCTCCGTGTGCGTCCGTGCCGATTCCAGTCGCCGTGTTGTTACTGTTGTTGCCCAGAGCGTTAGAGCCAGTTCCCACCGCGAGGTTGTTGCTATTGTCGCCAAAAGCGTTGGCGATATTGCCGATCGCAACGTTACTGCTGACGTTCCCACTGGCGTTGGCGAAGGAGCCGCTTGCGATGTTGAAGCTGCCATTTCCGCTGGCATTGGAGAGGTGCCCACTGGCAATGTTTGCGGACCCCGTATCGCCGCTGGCGTTGGCACTGTTCCCGGTGGCGACGTTGTTGCTGAACGTGCCATGAGCATCAGCGCTATTGCCCGTTGCAATGTTATGGCTGGTATCGCCGCTGGCGTTAGCGTCCAATCCGCTGGCAATATTGGCGCTCCCATCGCCATGCGCGTCAGCGCTGAACCCGGTCGCGGTGTTGGCACTGTTCGCGCCACTGGCGTTGGCAAGAGTTCCGGATGCGCTGTTGGCGCTACCGTCACCGACGGCGTTCGCGAAATGCCCGGTCGCCGTGTTCTCACTGTTGTTACCGCTGGCGGCCGCACCGGCTCCGTCCGCAGTGTTAAAGCTATTGGTGCCGCTCGCGTTGGCGTTGTTCCCGGTCGCGACGTTTTGGCTTGTGCCACCGCTGGCATTCGCAAGTGTTCCGGTTGCGATGTTTTCGCTGTTGCTGCCGCTGGCATTCGCGCTCGCGCCTGTCGCGATGTTGTTGCTATTGTTGCCCTGCGAGTTGGCACGGCTTCCGATCGAAATGTTGCTGCTACCGTTACCGTGGGCGTCAGCTGCAAACCCCGTTGCAACGTTGAAGCTGTTGTCACCGAAGGCGTTGGCGAGGGTTCCGATAGCGGTGTTAAAACTGCTGTTACCGCCGGCGTCCGCGATTTGCCCGCAGGCAAAATTTCCGCTCCCCGCCCCACTGACGATGGCGCCGGCGCCGTCTGCACTCGCAGCCGGAATCCCGTTGCCTACTGCCGTGCCCGTGGTGTTCCCGACACAGATAAACTGCGCTTCCGCTGGCACGGCGAAGGTGAAGCCAAGGACCACGGCTATGACAAACAGAACTATCCTCGCGGAACAAAATTGCTTTTTCATGAGGCCATTCTCCTGAAAGTGGCGTTAATAATTAATGAATTTTAAGCTCTTTTTGGCCCTTAAAGCCGCGAAAATACGGTGATAAGGTGGGTACACTAGCAAATCTTTAGGGATTGACCGAAGGTTCACCTTCAAGCACAAGCGAGGGGGACAGCAAGGCTTCCGCGATGAGCGCGAGAAAGTCGTAGAGACGAGGCATGCCTCGTCTCGGTTGGTACTTACGACACTTTGGCCGTCGTGTCATACAGTCCTTCGCGTTCGGCGGCCCATAGCCGCAGTGCATACCGGTTGAGAAGCTCTTTGTTGGCTTCAAGGAAATCAACCAGCAGTCCGGGCGCAAGCAACTCAAAGGCGCGGATGACATCCGGCTTGGCGGTGCCGGCCCGAAGGTTACCTTTGGTGAGTGGTTGAGGGCCCATCCAATGACGCAGTTCCGCCATGACTTCCGGCCGCTCCAGTTGTTCCCGGACAAAGCTCTGCATTTCATGCATCAACGTAATCCAGACATGCTCGTTCTTTTCCACGGCCATGTGATCTGCTCCTTAGAGGGGTCGGATGCGATCAAAATCAAAATTATGGAGAAAGTATAACGTTCTTTCATGAGGAAAACGTGCCTTTGGAAATGTATTCGCAGAAAAATTTAAGCTATGAAAGCATTTGCACATTTCCACGGACGAAGCTGCAAATCTTTATCACGAAATGGATGCTGAGTGGATAGCGGCGGGATGGCTGATGAATTTCTTTCCGAAACTTCTGCCGGCAAGCTACGAAAAAAGTTGAAGGTCGTTAAATTGAAGGTCGGTAAAAGTGTCATTCCGAGTGGTCCGTGGATGAGCACGCATTTCAGCGTGCGAATTAGGACCCGAGGAATCTGCTCCGCTACTTTCAGTCATCGTAAACCTCAACTTTGGGCGGAGCCGATTCCTCCCTTGGCGTCGAAATGACACTCTCAAAGAGGGTGAATCTTGGTCTATACCATCAGCGAAAATGGACTAAAGCGGTTCCTACGTTGGTGTACCCTAAGTTTTATGGTGTCTAAACCCAGCCGAGGGCGGCTGGGCCACAAAACTTTTCGTTGTCCATAGTGCTTGGTACTCCTAGAGTCGTGTGGCACCGCCGCCCCCGGCGGTGAGTCTTTTTCCAGCACAGCAACTCTGGAACCGCCCTAGAGAGCCCAAGTCATGCCCTTGATAGATGATCTTTTCGGGGAAAGCAACTTGAAACTTGAACCGCCGAAAATCCAGAAATGTTTATTTCTTCTTGCCCGGCTTTTTCTTTGGAGCAGCTTTTTTAGGCGCAGGTTTTTTGGCAGCGGGCTTTTTGGCCGGAGCTTTCGCCTTGGCTGGGGCCTGCTTTTTGACTGGAGGTGTGGGCTTCTGTTTGACAGGTGCAGCCTGTTTTGCTGGGGCAGCGGCGGGCACAGCAGTTTTCTTGCCGGCCACAGCGGTCGGCGGTACTGGCGCAGGCACAGCCACGGGAACGCCTTCCACGGCGACCTTTGGTTTGCGTCCACGCTTCTTGGGTGGTTCGCCTCCGGCAGTGGCTTGGTCTTTTTTTGCTGCCCGGCCACGACGCACCGGCGGTGGCGGCGGTGGCGGCAAGGGCGGTGAATACGGCTCCAGGAACTTCACGATCTCCGTATGTGAGCGCAGTTTGCCATCCAGCAGCAGCAGGAAGGCTTCGTCCTGAATTTTCTTGTACTCCGGATGCTCCTGGGTAATGCGCATCTCCACCATCTCCGGGAACACCAGTTTCTGCTTGAGAAGCGGCCACTTGGTGAGGAAGTTTTTCAGCTTCTGCTCCACCGCCGCGGGCCGGGGTGTAATCGCGGCAAACAGCAGCGCCTCCGGCTTGGCCTTCATCAGGAACTTCCACGTTTGCGACGGCAACGTCAGATCGCGGGCCATGAGTTTCTTGGCAAAATCCTTGGCATCGTCTTCCAGGCTCCGCCAGCGCTCCACAAATCCTTTGTTGTGGATCTGCTTCTGCATGCCGGAAATTTCCTTGTCCCCCAGCTTGCGGGTCAGGAAGTACATGGCAATGGGGCTGGAATCCGGATTCAATCCGACTTCCTGCATCTGCTGCTTGACCTTGAGCAGCTGCGCAAGTCCCGCCGAGTCAACCTTGGCCACCGAAAGATGCGGCACCAGGACCTTGAGCCAGCCTTCTTTTTCCAGGGCTTTCAGGACTTCAAGCGGATTTTCCTCATGCGCCAGTTGTTCGATCTCATGCCCCATGGCGCGGTCAGAGAGGCTTTCAATGTAGTTATTCTCTTTGGCCGAATCGTAGCGGGCCTGGGTGCGCTCTTCCAGCGTCCAGTGAAAGCGGGTGATCAGCCGGGTAGCGCGGATCAACCGGGAAGGCTCTTCATAAAAAGCGTAGTTGTGCAGGACGCGCAGGACCTTGGTTTCAATGTCGGCCACGCCGTTGAAGGGATCGGTCAGCAGGCCGCGCGAACCGGGATTCAAGGAGAGCGCCATGGCGTTCACGGTAAAGTCGCGGCGGCGCATGTCGTCATAAATCGTGCCGGCGGTAATCTCCGCCGGCTTGCCCGGCTTGTCATATTTCTCTGACCGCGTGCTGGTGACCTCTGCGCGGACGTTCCCAGGCAGCAGCAGCATGATGGTGCGTGTGGCTTCGTCCGTGGCTTCCGTGAGCGCTCCGGCCTTCTCAAAATCTTTCTGGAGCTTGAGGGCGTTGCCCTGCACGGAGAAGTCCAGGTCGCGAATAATGAAGCCGCTGATGATGTCGCGGACCGCGCCCCCGGTGAGGAAAATGTTCATCTCATGGGCACGGGCGACGTCGGTCACCAGCGCCACTGCGCGCTGCTGGTTCGGCGAAAGCCGGGTTTCCATCAAATAAATAAAGTCAGCCATCAGGTCAAAAACACACTACTACCCACCCGGCAACTGCCAGGCAAGCTCACCGATTCTTGCAGGTCTTGTGTAAGTCGCACTTTTTACAAGGCTTAGACGTCAACAGCAGGGATACGCACAAACTCCAGACATTATCATAAAGGTTAACCTTTTGGCTACCCCACAGGGCACAAATCATGGGTGACGCCTTTGATGCCCCCGTAATCGGTGCGAGAATCAACACAGACATGGCCTCAACCCACAAAAAAGTCATCGTACGCAAGACCGGACGCGACTCCATCAGCGGGTACGTCTCCCCGGCCAAGTTTGTGGTGGAAGGCAAGCTGGAACTGCTGAACCCCTCCGGCAAGGTCATCCTGGTTGATCTGGCTGAAGTCAAAAGCGTGGACTTTGTGCGCGACTTCAGCGAAGCCCCCAGCACGGGACGGAAAACGTTTACCTCCCGCCCGCGTACGGAAGGGCTGTGGGTGCGGCTCCGGTTCGCCGACAATGACATCCTGGAAGGCCTGATGGCCAACGAGCTTACCCAGGTGATTTCTGAGGGTTTTCTGATCACGCCCCCGGACACCCGCGGCAATACCCAAAAAATCTTTGTTCCTAAATCCGCACTGGTGGAACTGAACGTGATTGCGGTGATCGGCCGGCCGGAAGTACGCAAGAAGACCGCGGAAGACCTTCGCCAGGAACGGCTCTTTACCGAACCCTAAGCGATTTTGCTCTGACCTTGCCTCGGTTCCCGTTACAATCACGCCTTCAGTAGTTTCACCAGGGACCATCCGACCATGAAGCTTAAAGAGATCGCCGCCAAGGTGGGAGCCAGGCTTGAGCCGCCAGACGCCGATGTAGAAATTACCGGCATCGCTACCATTGAGTCCGCCGCGCCGGGCCAGATCACCTTCGTCGCCAACCCAAAGTACGCGGCCGCGGCCAAGACCACGCAGGCTTCAGCGATCATCGTGGATGAAAAGTTCCCTGCCCTGGACAAGCCGAGCCTGCGCACCAAGAACCCGCAGTTTGCCTACGCCCGGACCGCCGAGCTTTTTCACCAGGCTCCCAACTACGAGCGTGGCATACACCCCACCGCGGTAGTTGATGCTTCAGCGCGGATCGGCAGCAACGCATCCATCGGCGCGTGTGTAGTAATTGGCGCTGACGTGGAACTCGGCGACAACTGCACGCTTCTTCCCCACGTGGTGGTCTACCGCGGAACAAAAATCGGAAACAATTTTTTTGCTCACTCACATGTGTCAGTCCGCGAAAACTGCGTGATCGGCAACAACGTTCTGCTGCACAACGGAGTGGTCATTGGCTCGGATGGCTTTGGCTTTGCCAAAGATAACGACGGCAGATGGTACAAGATCCCGCAGATGGGCAAGGTGGTCCTGGAAGACGACGTTGAAATTCAGGCGAACTCCTGCATTGATCGCGCCAGCATGGGAGAAACGCGCATTGGGCGCGGAACAAAAATCGACAATCTGGCCCACGTGGCGCATAACTGCGCCACCGGGGAAAACTCCATGCTCTGCGCCCAGGTGGGGCTGGCGGGATCGACCGAATTAGGGAAGAATGTAATCCTGGCCGGCCAGGTCGGCGTGGCCGGACACTGCAAGATCGGCGACGGCGTTGTCGTCACCGCCCAGAGCGGCACGCATGGCGATATTGAGCCCGGCGCCATGGTAAGCGGTTCACCGGCGTTTGCCCATAAACAATGGCTACGCAGCGTGATGGTCTTCAGCAAATTGCCGGAGCTGGCCAAGGCGGTACGCGGGAATTCTAAAGCCGGCACAGAAAAAGAATGAGTAATAAGAATGGTTAGACTTTCGGTGAAAGAGCTAGTCAGATTTACCTCAAAGAAGATGGGTTCAATTCTTGGATTAAAAGGAAAAGCCCAGCGCGAAGCGCGGAATTTTTGAGCCCAGGGCGTAAGCCCTGGGTGGATGGCAGATAGAACGCAGAGCCCCGTAGGGGCGCATATGATTCGTTAGAGCTAAAAATCTCCATTCGTTGCTATGACTGAAAAGCCAGAAAAAAAACCGATCCGGGTGCTCCTGCTGGATGACCGCTATGACAATCTCATCCTGCGCACGGCCATCCTGCGCAGCCGAGGTTATGAAGTGGTCACCTCGGCGTCCGTGGAAGAAGCTGAGGCCCACCTCGTCGACATTGACATCGCCGTGCTTGACTACCATCTGGGAGCGGGAAAATTTGGCACGGAAGTGGCCCAGTCTTTGCGCGACAAGCGTCCGGAAGTGCCCATCATCATTCTTTCCGCCACGCTGGAAAGAAAATTCGGCGGCGTAGAAGACATGCATCTGCTCAAGGGATACAGCTCCGTTGACGATCTGCTGGCGGCGTTGCGCTCCTTTGAGGCCAAGCGCCGCGGGACCGCCGTGGTGGTCAACGCCCGCGACTTTTTTTATTCCCGCATCGCCATGGCCATGGGCGATGACGTGGTCCTGGAAATCCTGGATCGCGAAGGCAACTGGCAATACGTGAACGAATACTTTGCCCGCATCTACGAAAAAAAGCGGCCCTGGTTCGCCGGGAAAAACCGCTTTGAAGAATTTCCCGAGCTGGGCGGAGAGTGGCAGGACATTATCCGCACCGTCGCCGACACCCGTGAGACCTACGTGGACCGCAGCTTCCGCGGCCTTCCTCACCTCCCGACTAAGAAAACCAACCGCTGGAACTGGAACATCCTGGTTTTCCCTTTGAAGCTGCACGACAACCGCAACGGCGCCGTGCTGGCCGCCCGGGTCATTGAAAAAAAGTGAAGGAAAAAATGAAAGCCCTTCGACTCGCCGTCGCGTTGCTGGTTGTTCTTGTCCTGTCCGGATGCCGTTCCCGCGTGATTCAGGTTACGCTGATCAACACCAGCCAGCAAAACATCTCGACCATCATCATCGACTACCCACAAGCTACGTTTGGCGTAAACACCCTCTCTCCAGACAAGACCTTCTCCTACTCCATCAAGCCGCTCGACACCGGCGCGCTGAAAGTCCAGTTCACCAATGCACTGGGAGTAAAGCACACTTCGTACGGACCGCTACTGCACAAGGGAGATGAAGGATCCATCCAGGTCAAGTTCACCCAAGACTCCGCAACGCCGGAACCCACATTGAAGTAGCCAGTTTCTGTTTTCCATCCATTCAAATTTCCTATTATCAAATCGTTTTATTTCAGGGTAGAATTCGCGGCCATTGGGAGCCAATTGGCATCCCTGCTGCGCGGATTTGCGTGCACGCGCGTTTTACGTTGTCCATAACGTCATGCATGAATCCAAGGAGAGAAGAATGCCGGACCAACACAATCAGGAAGACCCACCAGCACACCAACACCATTGCGGAAACCTTTTCGGATGCGGCGATGAAAAAGGCACCGGCATCCTCCGCCAGGATATTGCCGATGCCGCTTCCACCCATCGCTCTTCCGACCGCCTGCTGCATATGGATGAAATGGACCAGGAGAACTTGGATGGCTACCTGACCTCGCGTGGCCGCTCGCGCCGCAAGCTTTTGCGCGCCAGCAGCTTCATGGGCGTGCTGGCGGCCGTCGGGCCGTGGTTCAGTAAACTGGCCTATGCTGAGCAAAAAGGCGCCACCAAGAAGGCGGCCGTCGCGAAAGCTCCAGAAAAAGACGACAGCAAGGTGCACGTGGTTGAGTCAACTAAAGAGACCGTGCACCTGGGCGTCTTCGATACCACCCTACCCCCGATTATCAAAATAGATTCAGGTGATTCCATAAGTTTTCCTAATACCTGGTCGCATTTTATGAATGAGATGCAGCCCGGCGTACCGGTGGACAAACTGGCAGAGCTAAGAAAGAACAATCCCGGACGCGGTCCGCACTCCATCATTGGGCCTATTGCCGTAAATAATGCCGAGCCTGGAGACGTGCTGGAAATCCGCTACAAACGCATCAAGCCTTTCAACTGGGGCGCGGTGTTCAATAACCCCGGATCTCTGGGAACAGGACTGTTGGCCTCGGATTTTCCGCAAGGTCAAATCAAATATCTGGATCTGGATCTCCAAAAAATGCACGCTCCGTTCGCCCCCAACATCAACATCCCACTGAAGCCGTTTCCGGGAACTCTGGGCGTAGCGCCGCCCGATGGGTACTATCCACCTGTAGCTCCCGGTGTTACCAGCTCCGTCCCCCCGGGTCCGCATGGCGGGAACACTGATCTCAGCGAGCTATGCGAAGGCGCCACCATGTTCATTCCCGTGTGGAAGCCAAACGCATTGATCTACACCGGCGACGCGCACGCGGTGCAAGGCGACGGCGAAATCAACCTCTCTGCGCTGGAGACGCGCTTTCAGGAGTTGCGCATCGAGGTGGTCCTGCATAAGCAAAAGAATTTTGCCTGGCCCATTGCCGAAACACCCACGCACTGGATTCTCCTCGGACTCGACAAAGACCTGAACGTCGCCATGCAGCTGGCCGCGCGAAACGCCATCAAGTTCCTTGCCACGCGTGCAGGACTTACTGAACTCGATGCCTATGCGCTGTGCAGCATCGCCGTAAGCTTCCGTGTAACGCAAGTAGTGGACATTGTGCGCGGCGTGCACGCCATGATTCCCAAGAGCCTGTTCTCCGGGGAGTTGCGGAAGAGCATTGCGGTGGTGTAGATCTTTTTCTGAAATCCCGAGCGGGAGCGAGGGAACCCTATAGCCACCAGAGATCTAAGGGTTGCACAACATTCGCGCTGTATGTTGCTGCGCGCCGCAATCTTCGTAACGATAGGGTTCCCTCACCTGCAAAAGCGGCAGGTTCGGGATAAAAAAACTACTGCCTTTCCGCCGGCAGCGCGCTGTTCACCGCATCACGCACGGCTTGCACCAAATCCTCCCTTTCAGCAAACTGTTTAGGATCGATGGGCGGATGAAAAACTAGCGTCGCTGTGCCGCTCTTGGTCACACTGCTTCCTTTGGGCATCATCTCGTAAGTGCCTAAGATCGTGACCGGGACGATCGGGAATCCAGTCTCTGCGGCCAGGTGAAACGGCCCTTTCTTGAATGGCAGAAGGCGGCCGTCGGGAGAGCGAGTGCCTTCGGGAAAAAGCGTCACGTTGATCCCGTGGCGCAAGACTTCACCGGCGCGCTGAACGCTCTGAATGGCGGCGTCACGGTTCCTGCGTTCTACGGGAACAAACTCGGCCAGCGTCAGCGCCTGCGCCAGTATGGGAATGCGCCATACTTCTTTCTTGGCCAAAAAAGAAACTCGCCGGGGAATCATCGGAGCAAGGATCGGTGGATCAAGATTGGAAACGTGGTTCGACATGTAAATGTACGTCCCCGCGGGATCAAGCTTGTCCAGACCCACCAGCTTGATCTTGACTCCAGCCAGCCGCACGCCAAAATGCGTCAGGCCCATGCCCGCCCAATAAAGAAAATCAATTTTGCCGGAGATAAAGGTCCAAGGAAAAGCAACGAGCGCGGCCAAGGGAACTATAACCACAAGTACGGCCACCGCAAAGATCGTGCGGAGGAGGCCGATCATGAACGAGGCACGCCGCGCAACTCCTCCAGCTTGCGCGGTAGCTTTTCATAGATGCCGCCAAAGCCGCCGTTGGAGAGTATGGCCACCACGTCACCGCTTTGGAGTTCCGGCGCAACGGCGGCAACAATGGCATCCGCGTCAGCCAGCTCACGCGCCGCTTTGCCGATTTTCTTCACGCCATTGATCACAGACGCCGTGGTCAGCCGCTCGGCCTCCGGTACCGCCTCCGGCTTAAAGATCGGAGTGATCACCACTTGATCGGCCAGGGCCAGGCTGTTGATCAACTCTTTCTGGAAAACTTTCCGGCGCAGGGTGTTCGAGCGCGGCTCAAAGATGGCCCACAAGCGCGACGCCGGATAGCGTGTGCGCAGCGCCGTCAGCGTGGCGGCAATGGCCGTGGGGTGGTGGGCAAAGTCGTCAATGATGGTGATGCCATCAATCTGCGCTTTGACTTCCAGGCGGCGCTTCACGCTCTTGAACGTCTTCAGAGCCTCCGCGATGGCCGCTGGCTCAATCCCATAGTTGGCCGCCATAGCGGCGGCCGCGGTCGCGTTCAACACGTTGTACTCACCGGCCACGGCAAATTCAAAGTTGGCCCACCAGCTCCCTTCCCGCCAGACTGACCATGCCGTTCGCTCAGCTTCGTACTGTATATTCGTTGCCCGCCAGAACGAACCTTCTTTCATTCCGTAGCGTTCTACGGCGCAAAAAGCCTTGGCAATGCATTCATCCACGTTTTCCCTGGCGTCATGAGCAATGATCTTGCCCCGGCGCGGGACCAGATTGACCAGCCGCTTGAAAGCCGTCTTCACCGCTTCAAGGTCGGTGTAAATATCGGCGTGGTCAAATTCCACAGAGGTCAGGATGACGGCTTCAGGAAAGTAGTGCAAAAATTTGGGGCCTTTATCGAAGAAGGCGGTATCGTATTCGTCGCCTTCAATGATGAAATGCTTGCCCTGGCGCAGCGCATAGCTGCTGCTGAAGTTTTCCGCAATCCCACCGATCAAAAACGAAGGGTCTTTACCCGCGGCCTGAAAGATCCAGGCCAGCATGGATGTTGTGGTGGTCTTTCCGTGCGTGCCCGCCACTGCGATGGGTTGGCGCGTGCGCAGAAAAAGGTCATACAAAATGTCTGGCATGGAGCGGAAGAGAATACGCTCGTCCAGAACATATTCCAGCTCCGGATTGCCGCGCGAGATGGCGTTGCCGACAATCACCATGTCCGGCCGGGGCTTCAGGTTCGCTTCAGCATACGGCTGCGCTACCGGCACGGCGATGGAAGCCAGAAAATCCGACATCGGCGGATAGGCCGCCGCGTCTGAGCCGGTCACTTTAAAGCCTCGCTGCTTGAGCAGCCCCGCGAGCGAGGCCATGGCCGTCCCGCAAATTCCTATGATGTGTACGTGCTGTTGTTCCACGATTTAATGTCCCACCGTTCACAGAGTAACGGATTTGTCGTTTTCGCGGAGTGGAATTTTATGCAACTGGCAAAGTGGCGGCTTCAAGAATTCTAAGACTCACGCCCGCGCTCTCCGCCACCAACTCAGCGTGGACCCCAATGGGCAACGTAATATTGTCTCTGGTTACATGCCCAGATTTGAGACCGTAGACGATGGGGACTTTGTACGGCGAAAGCACGCGCATAATGACCTGCTGTAGCGTATAGTCCGCGCGGGCGGGTGGATCGCAGTCCATCATTTCTCCAAAGATGAATCCCCGTACGCCTTCCAGCTTTCCGGCCAGACGCAACTGCATCAGCATGCGGTCGATACGGAAGGGCTTTTCGGCAATGTCTTCGATGAAGAGGATTGTCCCTTCGGTCCGCACTTCAAATCGTGTCCGCAATGACGCCACCAGCATGGAGAGGCACCCGCCATAGAGGCGTCCGCGCGCCCGCCCGGGCTTCAGCACTTCAACGCCGTCCGTGGATACATTCCAATCCGTTGCACCCTGAAGAGCACTGTTCCAACTGGAGCTGTCAAAAGTTCCGAGCGCCAGATCTTTGGCTACCATTGGCCCGTGAAACGTAACCAGGCCGGTGCGGTCTGTGATCGCCGTAAGCAGAGAAGTAATATCACTGCACCCGAGCAGAATCTTAGGATGTTGAATGAAGCGCTCAAAGTCGAGATACTCCAGCAAATAATTACTGCCGTAGCCGCCGCGCACGCAGATCAAGGCTGCAATGTCGTCGCGGCCCAGCATCTCTTCCAGTTCGCGCAGGCGGCGCTCCGCCGTGCCGGCAAAATAAATATCGCGGTCGAAGATTCCGTTGGAGAAGACTGGGAAATAGCCCATCTGGCGGAGACGATCACACCCTGCGGCGAACCCTTCGCGGCTGAAACTGCTGGCCGGAGCGATGAGGCCGATCTTGTCGCCCTTTTTTAGCGCTGGAGGTTTGATGACCTGGTCAGCCAAAGAATTCTCCCCGGCAGACAAGCTGGGCTGGCCCGCGCAGAAAAACTTTTTCGCCGGACCAGCGCACAATCTGGGGGCCGCCTTCGGCGCGCACGTTCACCGGCGAATTCACTCGGCCAGCGGCAATCGCAGCCACGGCGGCAGCGCATGAACCGGTGCCCGACGACTGTGTTTCACCCACGCCACGCTCATAAAAGAGGACTTCAATATCGTTATGGCTGGTCACACGCACAAACTCCACATTGACGCCGAGCTTGAAGTCCTGCTGACTGCCAATTTCCGCCGCTTCCGTCCGCCATGCGGGTGGAAAGTCCTTCATGAACACCACAAAATGCGGGTTGCCCATGGAGACCGGCGTTCCCACCACGCGGCCTATCGTTGTCTGGACAGAAAAATCGGCGTCCACCTGCGGCTCGCCCATGTCCATTTCAAACTCAAAGCGGCTGCCGTCGCGTGAAACCAATTCACACTGTTTGGTCCCCGCGCCGGTCTGTAGGGAAACTTTGCCGTCGTGGCCGTTATTGATCAGATGCGCGGCAACACAGCGCGTCCCGTTGCCGGAGATCTCCGCTTCCGTGCCATCAGCGTTGATGAGGTGGATGCGCATGTCAGCGCCTTGTGCGGGAAAGAGCCATTCCACACCGTCGGCGCCAACGCCGTTGTGGCGGTCGCAGATTTGTTTGCTGAACTGGAACAAGTCCGCCGGCGCATGAGCGCCGTCAATGATCAGAAAGTCGTTGCCGCAGGCTGACGCCTTGGTAAATGGGACCATCATAGGTTATTCAGTTTCTACACCAGGAGCGCATTCGAAGTTGTGCATATCTTTTGACTGGCGGAGCTGGGTGCTGAGCGCCTTATGCTCGTTGCGGGTGCCGTCCACGCTGAAAGCAATCCGCTCTTTGCCATCGACTTTGCTCAGGTGCACGCCGCGCATCTCCTTGCCGTGGTCTTCCAGCGCCGCGTTCACTTCGGCAACGATTTCGTCGGCGGACTTGTCCGTAACAATAACGTAATTCATCATCTGTGGCTTCAGGCTGAACCGCCGCTCCATCCATCCAAGCAAACGCAAAGCCATGAAGATCAGCAGGGTGGCAAAAACGGCCTCAAGATAGAGTCCGCCTCCAACCGCCATGCCGATGGAAGCAACTACAAAAATTGTAGCGGCTGTGGTCAGTCCAGTCACATTACCTTTGGCATGGAGAATCGACCCTGCGCCGATAAAGCCGATGCCGGGAATGATCTGCGCCGCGATGCGGGTATGGTCGCCAACGCCAAATTCACCGGCCAGCCGCGTGGATAGGACCGTAAACATGGCCGAGCCGAAACAGATGAACATGTTGGTTCGCAGTCCGGCAGGACGGTGCTTCAGTTCGCGCTCCACTCCCACGATCCCGCCAAGGACAGCCGCCAGCGTCAACTGAGCGAGGGTCTTAGAAAGCAGGCCAGTCAGCGATACGTGCGGAAAAAAATTAAGAAGACTATGTGCCATCGGAGAAAACTGACCGATTGTAGCACCATTGATGCACCCTAAGAGCGCACTGTGAGTGCGTGAGAATTTGCGCGGTAAACAGGTAACGTGCCGGCCAATCTACCGTTTAGAACGATAAATAATGACCTTGGGCTGCCCCGGAGTCTCGACCATAGCAATCTGCTCCAGTCCTTGGGGGAATAGGCGGACAGCGCGGGAAACATCATCGCCTTCTTGCGCGATCACATAGTCGGCGGACTCCGCCGGACGAGTCAGCGCGATCTCCCAGTAGGGCGGGTTGCTCTCCCGCAGAACACGACGGAAACGTATTCCCGCTTGCTGGATGGCGCCGGAGTGCGCACCGCAATCCATCATCAGCGTGGCCGATGCCGGCAGCTTCTTCAACTCCCGCGCCAACTTATCTTCAAACAGCATGCGCGATGAGCCGTTGACCAGGGCTTCCTGCACGCAGATTGTCAATGTATGCGACGCGGAGAAGTAACTTCCCGCCAGCGCCGCGGCCATCAATCCGCCCGCAAGACGGGTAGGAACAAATTTGCCCAGGAATTCATACGCCAACGCGGCAAAGACGGCCACCGCGGGAAGCAGTTGCAGCCCGTAACGCACGTTGTAATAGCTGTACGGCCACCAATGAGGAAAATAGATTGGCACGCTGCCCCAGGCAATGCACAGCACATAAAACGGCAACGGCACCCAAAGCAAGCACCAGGGCGAGAACTGACGCGAAAAATAGATGACTGCAAGCAGGGCAACGAGCGCGACGTTGAGCAAAAGAAATTCCCATCTTCCTGCGCCCAGGTTCAGCCGTGACACCTTAAGCAAGTAGAGCGTTGCGGCCCTGGGCGAATTTTCTCCAGGATACGAAGGCATGGTGGCCGTCCGGCTTCGTTGCTGTATGGCGTGCGCAGAGTACGGGCCGTTGGCAAACTCCAGCGCGTTTCCGTAGACCGAGTGGTTGTAAGCCAGCCAAAGGCCCGCGGTCAAACCGGTCATTAAGAAAAAATTCCGCAAGCCCCGACGTAGCGGCCCGGCAGAGAGTCGTAGCCGCAAGAACACGATGACCAAGGCACACGCGACCGCGGCAGCCAGGAACCAGCCGTCATAGCGCACCATCATGCTTGCCGAAGTGATGATCGCGCACTTCTCCAGAGAACCGCGGCCACGTTCCGGATCATCGCGTGCCTGGCGGACAAATTCAGAGAAATAAACCACTGCCCAAACAAACAGCGCCAGATACAGCGGCTCTGTCATGGCGGTGACCTGCATATAAATCAAATTAGGATTGAGCGCGTAAATCAACGCAGCAATCCACGCCGCCGTACGCGACGCCAGTCCGCTCACTAGACGGAACACTCCAAGCGTGCCCGCTACATAAGCGATCATCGACGGGAGAGAGGCACCCAGGCCCGTTTGCCAGAGCCGGTCATTCACGATGAACGGAATGTCGAGCAGGTGCGGCAACGGCAGCCAGACCGTGCCAAGCTGAAACACTCCGGGCGTCCTGGAATCAAAGACGCGGCGAGCAATGTTGATATGCGCGACCGCGTCGCCATAGAGCAGAATGGCGTTGTGATGAAAATAAAAAATCAGTGCGCTGATCGAGACAACAGCAGCGATGGCCCCAAGAAACAGAGAGTCACGGCGCGCCGTGGCATTCATGGGACGCGCATCAACTGCACTCATTCGAGATGCGTGAGTTCGCGGAAGACCAGATAGCGTTCTTCAATCTCCGCCCGCGTCAGTTTTTGCAACCGCTCGGTCCCGAAAGCTTCCACCGCAAACGAGCCCATCACGCCGCCGTAAAACATGGCGCGCTTGAAGATCTCACGAGTGAGCTTCTCCTGCGACGCAATATAGCCCATAAAGCCGCCAGCAAAGCTGTCTCCGGCGCCCGTGGGATCGGCCACCACCTCAAGCGGCAACGTGGGTGCGCGGAACGGATGGCGGCCAATGCCAAAAGCTCCGTCTTGAAAAAAGACGGTCGCGCCGTACTCGCCATGCTTGATCACCAGAGCGCGCGGCCCCATCTTCAGAACTTTTTGCGCCGCGCGGGCCAGGCTTGGTTCCTGCGCCATCATCTTGGCTTCTGTGTCGTTGATGAGCAGAGCGTCGACGGATTTCAACATCTCGCCGAGCTGTTCACGGGCGCTGTTGATCCAGTAATTCATGGTGTCCCCGCCCACAAACGCGGCATGCGCCATCTGTTTGCGCACGTTCAGTTGCAGCACAGGATCGATGTTAGCCAGAAAAAGATACTTGCTATCTTTGAACTTCTCTGGAATCTGCGGATTGAACGTGGCAAAGACGCCAAGCTGTGTGTCCAGTGTTTTAGCTTCATTCACGTTCTCCCCGTACTCGCCGGCCCAGAAAAAACTTTTCCCTTTTTCGCGGACGATACCGCTGGTATCCACACTGCGGGCGCGGAACACCTCTTCTTCTTTTTCAGTGAAATCTTCTCCCACCACGGCGACCACGCGCACCTGGGTAAAGTAACTGGCAGCCAAAGAGAAGTACGTGGCTGCGCCTCCCAGGATGCGGTCGGTCTTTCCATGCGGGGTCTTAATGGCATCAAAAGCAACGGAACCAACCACTAGCAATGACACTTAGGCTTTTGCCTCCTGGGCTTGATTGAGATACTTGTCGAGCAACAGGCTTAGCTTTTGCCGCGTGGCCGCGGGAATTTTGGCCGGGTCGGTGAGGATGGCGTGATGCAACGCTGAGCCGCACTTGCATTTGCGCTCACGCGGCAGAAGCGCGACGGCTTGTTTCACCACGCGCGCGGCGTTGTCCGCGTTGGTGGTAAGCACCTTGACCACTTGTTCCACGGTGACCGCGTCATGGCCAGGATGCCAGCAATCATAGTCGGTGACCATCGCCACAGTGGCATAGCAAATCTCAGCCTCGCGGGCCAGCTTGGCTTCCTGAAGATTGGTCATGCCAATGACGTCCGCACCCCAGCTCCGGTACAGGTTGGACTCAGCCTTGGTGGAAAATTGCGGGCCTTCCATGCACACGTAAGTTCCACCCGGCTTGCCCACGACGCCAACATCTTTACAGGACTGCGTGAACGCCGTCGCGACCTCGGCGCAGATGGGATCGCCAAAAGAAATATGTGCGACAATTCCATGGCCGAAGAACGTTGACGCGCGGTGAAACGTGCGGTCAATGAACTGGTCCGGGACAATGAAGTCCGTGGGCTTGTGCTCTTCCTTGAGCGATCCCACAGCGGAAACAGAAAGGATCCGCTCCACCCCCAGGCTCTTCATGCCATAAATGTTGGCGCGAAAATTGAGCTCCGTGGGAAGGATGCGGTGCCCGCGTCCGTGCCGCGCGAGAAATGCAACCTTGCGTCCTTCCAGCGTGCCCAGAACAAAGACGTCGGAAGCTTCGCCGAACGGCGTCTGCACCGGGACCTCATGAACGTCAGTAAGGCCGGGCATGGAGTACAGACCGCTGCCGCCAATAATGCCGATTTCTGCTTGTTGCAAAAAGAATTCTCCTGGGAAACAGTTGAGTCGTGATTATAGCGAAACCGGCAGCTGGGCTGACCGGTAAGCGATTACTCACATTGCTAGAACTTTGATATGCAAATTATATTGCATGGCCGGCATGCCAATGCTTGTGTAATCCATCGCATACTGGATTGTTGTGGAAGCTTGCACCCAAGCAACGGTGCACCCACTTATGTTTGAGTTCGTAGCGTTCCCTGCATTCGTTTGCGAATATGCCCGATCTCCGCCCGCCGTCGGCGCGCCTGCTGCGGGTGACGTTACTGTATTCGCTGTATCGCCATCGATATAACGGATCTCGAATCCATCGGTGCCACCTAACACAGACGAGGTGCCAGCAGACCGGGTCACTGCCGCGACCCAACACACCTGGTACATGCCTCCTCCTGTCGCAGGAACAGAGTAAAGATTGGTCAAAGGAATTGCCGCATTTCGAGCAGTCAGGTCGACAGCAGCAACTTCGCTTGCGACACCGTTGCCAACAGTGGTTATGCCGTTATAGGACGTAATCTTCCCACCAAATCCCGTGCCATTGGCGCCGCCATCGATGCTTATTTGATTGCCAAAAGGAGCAAAACCAACCAGGCAGATATCGGCAGTACCATTCGTGCCGTGCACGCCGCATTGATTGGGAGCCACAGAAATGCCGAGAGCCGAGCCAACTCCTGAGATTGGAGGTATTGCGGAGTCCGCATTATTGTCAATGATCTGGTTTCCAAAATTACCAACGGCATAATTGACGTTGATGCATGCTACAGTCGGCGTTCCATGATCAAAACAGCTATTGCCGCCGATATAGTTATTTCGAGCATTCTGTACAAGGCTTATTCCATATTTGTAGCCTAAAACCTCTATCAAATTCCCGGCAATATAGTTTCCCACCGCCGGGTCGGCGGTAGGGTTTATTTCAATCGCTGCTTGTGCGGGGTTTCCGCTGGAGATAAAGATGTGGTTGCTTTCAATGTTGATCGCATTGGCAAAAGTTTGAAGGAGAGCGAATCGTCCAATGCAATCTGCCTGATTGTCTCGAATGACTGTCCCGTATCCCTGAAATGGGTCGGTCGCTGAACCGTTCGAAATTGTGGACGTGCCGCCAAGAACAAAGACATCCTGCTTTGTCGCATCGGCGCAATTGCCATAGAACTGGTTGTTGTGGAAGTGGGCCACGGTATTGCTGATAAATACAAAGGGACTGCCATCACTGGCTGTATCCGTAAAGGCGATGCCTTCGATCTCCAGTTTTCCTGCACCGCGAGTATCTATTTTTCCGCCGGTGGTGGCGTTGTACCGCATGTCGATGATCGTGCCCCCATTGGGCGGGGTTGTAGGCCCATGCCCCTCTGAAAGTCCTCCCGCCCCAGCGCCCACGATCCTGAAAGTTTTTTGCGACGCAAACGTGCCTCCGGTGTTGGGGACAAGGAAGTGTGTCGTTGAAACGTAAGAACCAGCTGGGACACGAATCGTACCACCTAGAGCCGCGCAAGGCCCGTTCATTGCGGCCAGGATTTGCGCGATAATATCGGAACCAGTCTGCGTTGTCGCATCAATATCGCATGGGGACAGGTTCGCGGCGGGAGCTTGGATGCCACCGCTAAATGTGGTTGTAACGGGGTTCTGAGCTCTCACTACTAAGCAGCCAACAATGGCAATGGCAACCAGAGACATAATCTTAAGCAACGTACGCATCTTTATCTCTCCTTTAGGTTTGTCCAAAAACTAATCTTTGCTGGAGCAACGATTCATACTTCTATTTTTGGGTGATTGGCTTTGCGGAACTAGTTGACAGGTGATTATAGCGAAGAAGTGCAGAACTACGGTTGACACAATTCTCCTTTCTCAAGAGGATAGTTATCGCAAATGGCTGACAAAATCCAATGCGCGACCCACGGCGAATGTTTTCAGACGTTCGTCTGCACTCACCTCCTCGGAGAAACCGCAGGGCTCGGATTCAACCGGGACGAGCCTGACGATGCCAACCCTTTCCCCGATGCCTGGTGCGATAACTGCGAAATCATTCGTGCGGCCCACGATGGCTGGAACGAGGAGTCGGAGAAGCTCTCCAAGATCTCTCTGCTCTGTTCCGCCTGTTACGAACGCTCCCGCATCCGCAACACGCGCCCGTCAGTCACCCTGAATGATCTGGCCGGCCTTCGCTGGAAATGCGGATCGTGCGAGGAATGGCATACCGGCTCCTGCCTTGATTTCGGCGTCGACTCACCTTACTACTGGTCAAAGGAAAAGGCGAGTCATCGCAGCAGTCTTCTGCCAAATCGGGGAAAGAAACACAAGAAGACTTTTCTGGACGCGGACTACTGCGCGATTGAAAACAAGAACTTCTTTGTGCGCGGCCTCATCCACGTGCCTATCATCGGTGCTGCGGAGACATTGCGTTGGGGCGTGTGGGGATCGTTGAGCCGCCAGAACTTTGAAACCCTGCTGAAGTTGAAGGATGACGCAGACCGGAGCAAACTGCCATATATGTTTTCCTGGTTGAGCACTCAAATTCCCGAATACCCGGATACGTTGAGCCTGAAAATGCACGCGTACATCCAAGAGCCTGGAGTTCGGCCCAATTTCCTCTTAGAGCCGACCGATCATCCGCTTTCACAGGAATACCACAAAGGCATACTGCCGGAACGCGTCAGAGAAATCATGATGGGACGCCTGCTGGACAACGAATAAGAAGAAGCCCTTCGCATTTCCTGGCGTTGGTTCATGACGGCAGATGGGTGCGGTCGGAACGCAGCTTGCGGCCGACGTATCGCTTGCGATCAACGTATAGAACGCGGTATCGCCCCAACGGAATAATCGGGATGAGGAATGCGCAAACCGCTTTCTGTCGAACAATGGAATGGCACTTAGGACAGCGATCCCGCGCAAAGAACATCGAAGTTCCAAAACTATTAAAGGTAAACGTGTTGCCCGGCGTTTCGTCCGTGGTAGCGTCACGGCACTCTTGGCAAAAATTCCCTAGTGGGCTTCTCGTAAAACATGGAAGCGAGCAATAGCGACCCTCATTGGAGCGATAGCCACCAATGATTATGGTATTGCAGGTTGCACACCGAGCCATAGGCGTTCCCTTCCAGACAACCACAACATAGCAAGGAACTGGGCTGAGCGACAATGTTTTATCGTTAAAGGCGCGCAACCCCACGTTCTCTGGAGAGACCGCTGGACTCGGCTGCAACCCCGCAAGTTCATGCCTGAGCACTGGACGGCCTTGGTGTGCGCACGATAGTGTTGAACTACTATGCGGCAACCGCCCAGCGTGACAGAATTTCCAAAGTATCCGGTAATTGCCGGGATCGCCCTGCTGGCGACGTGTGTGACCATTGCCGATTGGCTGAAAATGGATGTCACACCTCTGGTAGAGAACGAAATGATCAGGAAGGGAGAACTCTGGCGGCTGGCTACCAGCATATTTCCACACATCGGATTTCTGCATCTGCTGTTCAATGTTTACTGGCTTTGGATTTTCGGGGCGTTGATTGAACAGGTCTACGGTCATCTCAAGACTTTAGCTTTGGTCCTGCTGTTCGCAGTTGTCCCGAACGCGCTGGAGTATGCCTTTTCTTCCGGGGGTGTCGGATTGTCGGGAGTCGTCTACGGGTTTTTTGGCGTGCTCTGGGTGGTGTCCAAACGTGACGAACGCTTCCGCGACGCCATCGACAAAAGAACGATCCAGCTCTTTGTCGTGTGGTTTTTCTTTTGCATTGTCGCGACCTTGACCAACATTATTCGCATCGGAAATATCGCTCATGGCTCGGGTGCGGTGCTTGGCATACTTGCCGGAGTAGCCATCACCATGCCGGAACGCCGCGCCATAACTTCCGCCGGCATTGGTGCGGTTCTTCTTTTTGGACTATGGGGGACGACGCTTGGGCGACCCAAAGTGAATCTCTCAGTCTTTGGCAGCTACGATGAGTACAAGCGAGGAGACGATGCAATGCGATTGGGCCATTACGATGAGGCCCTTCCGTGGCTGGAAGTCGCCGTCACTTACCGGATAGTCCCAGCGGGCTGCCTCACCGACCTTGGGTTCACCTATCAACACGTGGGGAAGGAAGTTCAAGCGGTCGCTGCCTACCGGAAAGCGGCGGCGATGGGCGATGCAGTCAGCCAATACTATTTGGCTGGGATGTATGAAAATGGCCGCGGAGGCCTGACCAAGGACCCGACACAGGCACGCTCCTGGTATCAGAAAGCTGGCGATCAGAGTTCTGCGGACGCCCTGAATAACCTTGCCTGGACCTTGGCGACGAGTCCCGATCCAGCGTTTCGCAATCCAGCGGCCGCGCTGGAGTACGCTCAAAAAGCAGTGAAGGCCGAAAAAGACCACCCCAGGCCGTATATTCTGGACACCTTAGCTGAGGCTTACTATGTGAACGGACAATACGAAAATGCAGTCAAGACGGAACGGGAAGCCCTTGCTTCGCCCGAGGCGGACAAAGACGATTACTCAAAGAGGCTATCCAAATACCAATCTGCTCTTTCTAGCAGCAAGCAACCGGCAACCGCCCAATGACACGTTGGTCTACTGCTTGTTGCCTGCCGCAGTCTGTTTCAATCCCGCCTCAATCAACTTCTGCGCCACATCCGCATCAAAGCTTTCCGCCGCCACCACGGTGTTGCCGGTCTGCTGGATAAAGATCAGCCCGTCTGCGCTGGAATACTTTTCCAAGCCAGGATGTGCCGGGTCAGCCGGAGCAGACTTCAGATCGTTGTACCGCTTTGCCAGCGCCGATCCATAAATCTTGGCGAACTCCTGCGCCGCGGCATCGGTCGCCCACTTGGATACATAGAAGAGGCCGATATGAGCGGTGGCATTTCCGTCTTCGGGCTTGGCTTTCTTGCGTCCCGCGGCGTAATACGAACCGCCGCGCCACTCCGTACTTAAGCGATTGGCCACCGCTTGTTCGGTGTACATCTTGAGCAGGATGTTTACGTCAAGCTCTCCCACGGCGCCGGCGTCAAACGGCTCAAAGTCTTTTTTCAGAAAGCCCACATCCGGCAGCAGCAGCGGCGGTTCACGATGCCCGGCAAGATATTCCTTGGGCTCCAGTACCTCGCGGGTGGTCTGGGGCATGCGGCCCAGCACGCCGGTGTAAGCCAGCTTTTTGCCGCCTGACACCAGCAACTCCTTAATGAAGACCATTCCCTGCTTATACGGAAAGGTCAGTTCTTCCTGGAGGAGAAGGGGAGCGCTGTCAAAAACCGGACTGTCCTGGCTCTTGGCCATGGAGGCCGCCATCATGTCCACCATCTGGGGGGCGGTCTCCGCGCTTCTTCCCGCCGGCGCCAGAACGTAATCCAGCAGCACGATCATGGCCTGCCCTTCCAGCACGGCGCTGCGGCAGGTGGATTCTTCATCGTTCCGAATCATCGCATCCATGTCTTCCAGACCGCGCTTTTCAATCTCTTCATCGTGCTTGGTCATCTTGGCCAGATCAAAGCTCTGGTCCTGGAGCGCGTGGGTCAACTCGTGCGCCATGACCGGTCTTTGCATCTCTGGGTCAATCCAGTCCAGCAGGTTCATGGTCTTGGACTTCTCGTCATAGTAGCCGGCCACCTGCTCGGACAAAAGCTTGATCAGAAAGTTGTGCAGGTCAAATTTGCGCGGCAGCAGGCCGAATTTTTTCAGCACCAGCTCGGAGCGTTCAAAGCGGATGCGGTCCACGTCATCTTTAAATTTGTCGTCAATGTACTTCCCCACCTGCTCGCGGCTCACGATCGCCTTTTTGACATCATGCTTCACCGGCAGAAGCGTGTCCGTGCCGGCAAAGTGCAGGATCTCATCGACCGACTGAAACAGCTCTTTGGCTTCGATCGCAGTGATCTTGTGCGCCTTTTGCGGGTCTTTTTGCAGCTCCGCGTCTTGCGCGCCTTCTTTCTGCGGGGCCTCCGTATCTATGTGCTTGGGCGCGAGCGAAGGCTTCTCCGGAGACTGGGCCGATGGAACCGATGGAGCCGACGGCGGCTCTTGTGGCGTAGGCGCTGCGTGCGGCTGCTGCGGGGTTCCAGGTGCAGCCGGTGAATTGGTCTGGGCAAACGACAAAAGCCCGAAGAACAGCAAGAATACTAGATATGTCTTTTTCATTAAGTCCTGGCTCGCCTGATTCATTTATACAATAAAGGATACGCACAAATGCGTTACTCCATGAAAGAAGTAAGGTTTCATCAGAACGTAATTCTGCCGCATCTCAGCAAGCGCCGTCAGGCGCGATTTGAGAATAGCCCGGTCCGCCGAGCGCTCGGGCGACTCTACCACCTAGGGCGCTCACTTGCCGGGTGCGCAGGAGTCCGAACCAGAGTCCCGCTAGGGACGGCTGAAACAGCCTCACCAATGTCAAACGGCGGTATTTGGCCCAGAATCCTTGCGCGAGTATTGTAGCGGTCGCACGAAATGAGACTGCGTTCCCCGGTTCCGTATCTCCTCAGAACGAACAAAGGCGATCAAGTACACAATCGCGGCCTTTGCCAGACCAAGAAGCTGCGCTGCAAGCTCAAAGAATTCTTTATAGCCCGCGTGGTACTCATCACCATCAGCTGCACACTTCCATTCATCTTTCTCTGCATGCAAAACAAGATATCTGTGCGTCAAAAGATTTCTCATTTCTGTAAACACCCCAAAGTGATCAGTCCGGGCAAGTTCTCTTGATAGCTCGTATAAGGCGCGAAGATACACATTTGAGCAAGACAGAATTTGGGGTCGAAGCTGTTTTTTGTCATTTTTCCATATTCCCCTGAAGCTAATGTCTTTATCGGAAATGCCTAGCTGCAAGTAATCATTTAGAAAAAAGCCAATCTTGTCGAAGAGGTTGAATGCGGATCCATAAGATGCTTTGATTTTTCCCGAACGAAGCCCATAAATGGACCTATCATTCAGATCTAAGTAGATTGTTAATTCATCAGCCTTCCCCACCTTCGCAACATCAATAAGCCCTTCAAACAGAAGCAGTCTTGCAACCGCGAACTGCTGCTTGACTTCATTGACAGTTCTTGCCCATCTAATGAGGCGGTTCTCGTCTTTTACTTCCGCAACCGCGAATAACATCGTATCTGCTGGCCTATGAGAGCATTCATCAGAGTGAAAGCAAAAATTCAGAAATAATTGACATTTCTTACAAAAACCCTGATACGAGTTGGCTTGCACAGTAAACGGTTTTGGTTGAGAAGCATGCTGCCCCTGCAGCGCTTCATCTATTTCCTTCTTATGTCTTTCAATCCTTTGTATGGTTCCAATACCTCCTACTTTATCCAATTCATTCGTTGCTAGCGCTCGGCCAAATACGTCTGACGCTTCTCTTAGAACTTCAATATCATCTGCTATAAATGCAACTTCTCTCAAAGATAGCGCCAAATTAGCAATTGCTGCGGGATCATTTGGGCTGATTTGAAGAGCGTGCTCAAATAGCCTTGTTGACTCGTAGAACCGTCCCATATCTGAAAGACAGTTCCCGAACTCGATCAGAAACCGTTTCCTTAATTCCTTGTCAAATGTGTTCTCCTTCTTCTTGAGCTCATTGAATATTTTTTTGGCAATGGATAACTCGTCAGAGTCGATTTTGTCAAATATAGAGACTTTACTTGTATCAAATTGATGGAGATGACGATGAGCGCATGCAATGTTAAGCTCCAGTCGACTCCGCCACTCGGGTGGCGTGGTGTTTAAGACTGCGCTGGTTTCAGAAATTCCCTCGACGAGTAATTTCGCATCTTTTAAATCTTGCCCTAGATCGATTAATCGACTGCCATAATTGCTCTGAAATGCAGACTCGTTGCCATATAAGCACGCAAGTTCCCTTAGCTTGGTAAGTCCAAGGCTCGGATTTGAACCAATCAACTCGTCCAATTCATCGTTCATTTGTTGACTAAATGGCATTGGTGCGGCTCATCCCTGATTACTCTAAACAGATTGTAGTTTCCTATGCGTATTTTGTTCCACCAAACCTGATAACTCAAAAATGGGCGGTCCTCGTTTCCGAAGATCGCCCATGGTTTGCGCGCGAACGTCTATTCCAGCGCCGGCTCGGCCGCGCGGATGTACTCGATCACCGAATCGCTCCAGCCGTCGATATGCACCCACTTGCCGTAACCCACGCCGTTCTGGAAGCTGGCCACGTTGATCACGTAGCCACGCGCCTTGGGGTTGGGCACCGCGTCGTGCGACTGCTCGTCCGTGATCACGATCAAGCGGTCGTACTTCTCGTCAACCTCACCCAATGCCTTGCCCAGGTACGTTCCGCTGTGCGGCTGGCTGGCGTTGAGAGCGTCACGCAGAGCGAACCCCTGCCGTGCCGGTACCCGCACCAGCTTGTCGGAGAAGCTGTAGAGGCTCACCTGCTCGGCGATCTCACGCAGCAACACCGCCAGACCGTACGCCGCATCGTTGCGGCGCATCTCTGCCCGGCGCGAAAGCGGCGCGTCCATCGACCCGGAGACGTCCACCAGCAGCACGGTCTTACCCGGCAGCTTGGGCTGTCCCTCCAGCGACTTCAGCATCGCCTTCTCCAACTCTGGCTCCCACTGCGGCGCGTAACGCGCAGCGGCGATGAACCGGAACGGCAGCACGCGCTCGGTCTTCATGCGATACAAACCTGTACGGACCACCTCCTCATCCACCTTGGCCTCCGCCATGTTGCGCAGGTTCCGCAACAGGGCTAGAGCGCCCAGCTTGTTCTCGGCCAGCAGCCGCTCCCATGCCTCACGCTTATCAGCGCCGGCGGAAAGAGCAACCTCCCACGTGTCCGGCGTAGCCAGTTCACCCGCGACCAGCCGCTTCCACAGCTCTGCCTGCGCGGCGTCCACCGGCTTGGCGTGGCAGAGAAAGAGCACGTCACGCAGCTTGACCGGGGACGCGCGGTTGTACTTGCCCAGCGCGTACTCGTCAAACTTGGTGAACGCGGCAGCCAGCCCCTTCTTCACCTGCGCGGAAAGCGGCTGCTTGCCCTCGCTCCAGTAGAGCGCCACGAACTCAGAGAGCTCGTCAGCACGCTGGATCACGCGAAACAACGTCTCGGCGACCAACTGGCGATGCGTGGCCAGACGCGCCATCTCACGCACCAGCAACAGCGGAGCGTGACGCAGCTTCATCTTCTCGCGGGCCTCCACGGCCAGCGCAGCTACCTTCTCGGCGGCGACCTTGGGCACCAGTTCGCGGATGCGTCCGGCAATCGCCACGCCATCCTCATAGAACTGGTCTTCCCACAGCATGCAGGCCAGGACAGACCGGCGCAGCTCCTGCTCGGCGGAGATGTTCTTCGCCGGGGCGCCTTCGTGCGTGCGCTTGTTCTTCATCCAGGGCAATCCGGACAGGTTGAGTACGTTCAAACGGGCCATGTTGTTTTCCTCCTGCTTTTTAGTCTTTTGTGGCACAGGCACTCCTTGCCTGATGTTCTTTGCCTTTTGTGGCACAGGCACTCCTGCCTGTGCGAATCAATGTTTGCCTTTGCATCTCCAGAGTGGCGAAGTAACTCTCATCTTCACCACCGGCGAAATCTATGCCCGGATTCTCTGGCATTCTGCCACGCAATCCAAGCGTTCCTCTCCTTGTTCCAAAGCCAATAGCAAACCTTGAAATTCAGCCATGGTTTCCGCGGAACGTGAAGCTTCCACAAATTCCCATGCTTCCACCTCCGACGAATCCGGAAAAAACCTGCGGTACAGCTCCACTTTCTGGTGATCACTTGCTCTTCCCAGGCAAAGCTTGTAATCGATTCTGCCCGGACGCAACAGGGCCGGGTCCAGCTTCTCGACATGGTTCGTCGTCATTACAAACAGAACGCCGGTCGGCGCATAGAAGCCGTCCAGTACATTCAGCAACCCAGAGAGTGTGACTCCATTCTGAGCAGAAACATTCTCCTTGGTGTTGAGCGTCGCAGATGCGTTCGGTCCAGAAACTGAATCGGTCACGGCGCGGGGCTGACTGCCCTTCATGCAATCAATGTCCTCAAACAGCAGGACCGAATGCGCCGGCACCTGATTGACCGCACTCATCAAACTTCGATCAGTAAAATCCGAAAGGTTGATAATGTAGACGGACAACCCAAAGTGCGCCGCCAGTGCGGACACCAGCGATGTCTTTCCCGTTCCAGGCGGTCCGTAAAACAAATAGCCACGATGGTAAGGAACTCCCAGACGCTGGTATCGTTGCTTCGATCTCCGAAATTGCGCCACGTCTTGCAGCAAGTGTTCCTTTTCTCCCGGCTCCAAAACCACCGAGTCCAGCATGCGCGCCGAATATCCCTCCACGTATTCCCAGCCGTCGTTGTACACATGCAGATACGAGTGCACACCCTGCCTTTTGATATGGCACCGCACAACATCATCAACAAAGCGCTGTAGAGAGGCCCGATTTCTTCCCAACGTTCGAAACGTGAGCGACTCCACCCGTCTGCCACTCCTTTCATGAGTGTTGTCCGTACGGGAGAACCACACCTCAAAAGGCCTGCGCCCAAACCAAAACCAGTGCTTGCCCGGCGCGGGAATCATAGCGATCCGTTCATTGCGTAACGTTGTATCCAGGTCGACATGACGTATTCGCTTGAGGAACTTTTGCTCCAGAAACCACTCCTTGACCCAAGTGAATGCCGCGTCATCATCTTTCACGGTGACCATCATGGTGGTTTGGCGGACGATCCAGTGCCACAGCCTTTCCGGCACCGCTCGCAACCATACGCTCACGCCGCCGATGATCATTAGCAGCAACCCGCCGGAAGCGAACTCATTCCGGCCGGTCAGTATATTTTTCAAAAACTCAAACATATTCTTTTTTTCTAACCGGCATGAAACCGGAATTTTTACGGGCAAATAGGCCCGCGCTAATGTTCTTTGCCGGGGAACCAGCGACCGGGTATGGCGCTCTGCCACTGAGCTACACCTGCGGCTTTCACCGCAAGCGGCAGGACTCGAACTTGAGCCGCTTTGCGGGCGTTTGAGCCCGCAGGCGAAATCCTGAGCGCAAAAGCGCGAAGGACCTCAAAATCACGAACCAGCTGACGGTGAATCGTACCGGCGGCAGGACTCGAACCTGCGACCTCCCGATTAACAGTCGAAGTAACCCATGTCTTCACCACCGGCAAAATTATTGCCTGGTAGAGACGCGGCATGCCGCGTCTCCACTACACACGCAAGAAATCCGAGCAGTAACGTTGGCAACAAAATCCCATACGGGGAACAATCGAACAAAGCTTAAAGGTCCGTCGTTCTTAAGGTTGAAACTACGGCACTCGAGATGCCGGCAGGATTTACACCTGCACCTACGGACGGGCGAAGTAACTCTGATCTCCACCACCGATGAAACTTGTTCCAACGTTCAACTGCTGCTAGGGGACAAGGGTTGCAACCGACCTTGTCCCATCTCGTGTTAAATGGTTCTGCCGGGGAACCGCCGGCCAGGGTTGGAGTAGTCTCGCGACCACTCCTTCAGTAAGAGTGAAGTAACCCAGGCCTTTCACCACCGGCATTCTTCAATTCATGCCATCCAAACCGCAATGTCTCAAGCTGGAAGGAGCAGCCCATTTGGGCTTGAGACATCGCGGCTCGGCGAACCAACTGCTTCGCCGCTTGTAAAACCTTGCAAAAGACCAGTCGGGGAACACTCAACAGGAGCGTGCATCGGGACGCTTCTTCTGTGAGCTGCCGTTTGCTTCGAGGCTTCGCCTCCGCCGCTACAGACACTGATCCCGGCAGAGTTCCAGCTCTGCTCTGCACTGGTTGGGCGGAAGTACCTCCCGTCTTCCACCACCGACTGGATGTCTATAGGTCAGGGAACCAGCGACTGCGGTGTCTTATTAGAAGCGTGGGCTCGAACCACGATGTCGCCTTTACGACATCCACCGAAGTATCCGCAATCTTCACCACTGACCGAAAGCTTGCACACTATTGCCCAACGGGCACGCTGCGGCCAACTACTGGCCGTTGATCAAATGACACGTGCCGACCGGCTGCCAGTTGGAAAGCTGGCTGCCGAAATGAAAATCTAGCAGCTGGAAAAACCTAGCTTCAGCCAAATACAATTTCTGGCTTCAGCCACGGAAGGTATCAGGGCACGACTTCAGTCGTGCCGCTAAGTACATGTGAAAATGAGGGCTTTAGCCCCTGAACATCACAGAGGACAAAGGATTAGCGGGGGGGGGAACTAACGGTCACGGCATTGGTCGGTTATCAGCCGAAGTAACCGTAACCTTCGCCACCCAGCAAGCTTTTAGTATGTAGTCGAATGCGTAGGACTGAAGCGCCTGAGGTTAGCTGTGATAATTACCAAACGCCCACAGGCTATCAAGACCAGATGTTGGTCTTGTCAGCCTCCGCACCGAGATTGGGTTGATGCATTTCATGGGGCGTTACTCCTACGCATAGACAGAATAGCAAACTATAGTTTCAGTGTGAATACGAAAAATGCGGAATTGTCGAAAATAAATTGTGAAATGAAAAATTGAGCCGTCGAAACACAAAAGTTTTTACTGGAGCTTCCGGTAGATAGAGAGTTGACTTAAAGTTGATCTCTGGAAGATTGTTAATTCTCGTTCCACCCGATATGTTAGCGCTGGCCGAACCTAAGATCATCATTCTTTTGGCAGAAAGCTGGGAACAGATGGCTTGGTTGCAGCAAACTTGGTACAAAAAAACTGTGGTGTTAGGACTGTTGATTCATTTTTGCCTGTGGTGGGCTCTGTCCGCCTGGTTTTGGGCGACGTCGTGGAGCCGCCATTTGGCGCTTATATCAGTTATCGCTCCGCTTTCGCGGGGAATCTTTTATTTGCAAGGTGGTTTTTGGTTTGCCGGTATCCTGGGGATGATGGTTTTCATCGCACTGGCTGGACTGAGCTTTCTAGCGCTGCGTACGCGAACACGTTGGATTGTTCTTCTGGCTCATGTGTCTATACTTATGTATTGGTTCTTCAGCAGTCTGCTGATCAGTTTCGACATTTAGGGAACCTGCTGGACACCAAAAAATCAGGCTTTCGCAGCAATCCACTCCGCCGCTTCCCTCGTCCCCAGGCTCCCGCCGATATCCGCCGTCATCTTCTTCTGCCGTACGGCTTCAAGCACCGCGTGATTGATCCGCGCGGACTCTTTGGCAAAGCCCAGGTGCTCCAGCATCATCGCCGCAGTCGAAATTGCACCGATAGGGTTCGCAATGTTCTTTCCCGCAAACGGCGGCGCGGAGCCATGTACCGGCTCAAACATCGATGTCTTCCCTGGATGGATATTCCCACTGGCCGCCATACCCAGACCGCCCTGCAAGGCCGCAGCCAAGTCGGTGATGATGTCGCCGAACATGTTGTTGGTCACGATCACGTCAAACTGTTTCGGGTCGCGCGCCATATGCATGCAGAGCGCATCCACATACATGTGTTGCGACTGTATGTCCGCGAACTCGGCGGCCACCAGCTTGAAGACGCGCTGCCACAGGCCGCCGGCGTAGGTCATGACGTTGGACTTGTCCGACATCAGCACCTTTTTGCGTCCCTCTTTGCGCGCCAGCTCAAACGCGTAACGAATCACTCGCTCCACGCCCTTGCGGGTGTTGAAGTCTTCCTGCGTGGCGATCTCGTCGGCTGTGCCCGGTTTGAATACTCCACCGGCGTCCACGTAAGGGCCTTCCGTGTTTTCGCGAATCACCACAAAGTCCACGTCTTCCGGCTTAACGTTCTTGAGCGGACACAGCGCCTCATCCAGCAGCTTCACTGGACGCACGTTGGCATACAGGTCCATCTTGAAGCGCATGCCCAGCAGAATTTCCTTGGCATGAATATTGGAAGGCACACGCGGATCGCCCAGCGCGCCGACAAAGATCGCGTCAAAGTCGCGGGCCAGCATGGCAAAGCCATCCGGCGGGACGGTGGTTCCGTCTTGGAGATAGCGGTCCGCGGACCAGTCCAACATCGTGAATTCGATCGCGGCGCCTGTAGCGGCAACAACTTTCATGGCCGCGGGAATAACTTCCTTGCCGATTCCGTCCCCTGGAATGACAGCGATTCGCTTATTTGCCATACGTGAGGAATATAAAGTGCTTCAGGTTGCAATGGCAATGCGCTGTGTCTTTTTCTGCCGTGCCGTGCGACCGGTTGCTCTTCGCTTGCGATCAAAAGGACTGTCGTAGTAACGTAGCGCTGCCCGTGGTATTGAGTTGCGCCGTTTCATTTGTGCGCACCCTGGAGAAGTTAGCGGACTCCGAAAGAAGAGAGGTGCTTACCAGCCATGTGGTCTGTAAAAGTTCTGGTCGTAACGTTTTCTCTGCTGCAAAACCCAGCTTCCAGCCAACAGAATTCTTCCAGCAAAACTTCTTCTCCCGTCACCGCTCAACAGGACCAATCTGTTTCGCCGGCCGCGTCTTCTCCGGTGGACCCCACGCAGCCCGTCATTACGGTCCAGGGTCTCTGTGCAGAGGGAGATCGAGCAAACAAAGAGAAGGCCAGTGCATGCAGCAAGACAATCACGCGGAAAGAGTTTGAAAGCTTGATGGATGCCCTGAATCCAGCCGGTCAGGTCATTTCTCCGGCTGGCCGGCAAAACCTTGCCCAGGCCTATGTGGAGGCCCTGACATTTGCCGACGCCGCCATGAAAACCGGGCTGGATGAAACAGCACAGGTCCGCGAAGTGCTGTTCTGGACACGGCTGCGCACCATTGCCGACCTTTATCGCCGCAACTTACAGGAACAATATCGCACTCCGTCCCCGGAGGAGATTGACGCTTATTACCAGCAGCATTTGCCATCGTATGAACGCGTGCGGCTGCTTCGGATTCTGGCGCCGCGAGAGAATTTTTCCGGCGCTGACAAAAATGAGTTCGACAAGAAGGCCCTGGCCGCGGCCCAGGATGCGCACAAGCGGGCCGCGCAGGGTGAAAACCTTGAGCAAATTCAAAAAGACGTATACACCACCCTGGGCCTGGAGCGGCCTCCGTCCACCGATCTGGGGACCTTCCGGCGATCAGACTTCATCGAAACGGAAGCCGCTGAGGTTTTCTCGCTACAGCCAGGAGATGTCAGCCAACTGGAAACTGAGACCAAGAGTTACGTAATTTACAAAGTCGTAAGTAAAGAGACTCTGACGGAAGCGCAGGTAAAAACGGATATCGGGCGCGAAATCTCGCAGCAGAAATATCGCGACGCAGTCAAGGCAGTCCTTGATTCCACGCATGCGGATTTCAATGAGCAATACTTTGGCCCCATGGCCCCCAAGCCGCCAATCGACCCGCCAGTCATGCCGCGGCGCCCGGCGCACTAAAGCGGTTCCTACGTTGGTGTACCTTAAGTTTTATGGTGGCTAACCCCAGCCGAGGGCGGCTGGGCCACAAAACTTTCGTTGTCCATCGTGCTTGGTACTCCTAGAGTCGTGTGGCACCGCCGCCCCCGCCGGTGAGTCTTTTCCAGCACAGCAACTCTGGAACCGCCCTAAGCCGAAGAACTCTTTTACGTAACGCGTAAATCGCAAACAAAAAAAGCGGCGAACCTTATTGGATCGGGTCCGCCGCGCAAAGGCTGAAAAGCAATTACAGCTTTAGAGTGATCGCAGGAACAGAATCACGTCCTGCTGCTGGGTGCAAGTGAGTGTGTTGAACTGTTTGACCACCGTGTTTGCTTCCGAACCACAGGAGGTGGTGGTTGCGCCCGGGACAGTAATTGCCTGTCCGTTGAGGATAAAGGATTCAGCAACACTGCTTACTTTTACGCAATCCGTAGGGGCACTCACGTGGAACTGCTCGATCACGTCAACCAGGTTGTTGGTGCGGCCATCGTGCAGGAAGAACAGACGCTGGCCCGCGCCCCAGAGCGGTGCGGTGCGGAATTCATCCGGCCCAGCGGCGCCTTGGGAGACGCCGTCCGCCAGACTTGATCCCATGTGATGAAGGGCAAAATCAGAAAATGGAGCAAACGTAGCGTTGTTGAGGTCCGTGAAAATGGAAGGACCCGTTGTGAGCGTGGGTGTGTGGCATACGGCACAGCCTACTCGGTTGAACTGGGTCTGGCCGTCCAGCGCAAGAGTGCTCAGGGTCAGGCATTGCGGATTTCCCAGGGGCGCCTGGCTGCTGAAATCGCATTGCGCCGGAGCCGTGTTGGCGAACATGAAGAACGATTGCAACTCGATGTCGGAAGCCACGACAACGGGATTGGTCGGGATGGTTTGGTTGTTCGGCGTGGTGAAGTCCTCAGGTGTAGCGTTGCCGGCGCAATCAGCCGCACGCCGCTCAAAAGGAAACAGCTCATTGGTAACGCCCATTTCCACGTTGGACGCCTCGCCCGCAAACATCAACATCGACGCGTTCTGGGCCTTCCAGCCGAAGCGCGTCACCGTTTGATCGTTGCCGTTGCTGTTGAGGTGGCCGGCGATGCCGAGCGTGTTCCCGCTCACCGCTTTTAGGTTCGCGAACAGAGCGTTGTCCGGAACGGTCTCAATGAAACCCATGCCAAAGGTGGGCGTAGGGATACGGAAAATGATGTTGTTGTTATTGACGGCCCCCGTAAAGTTGGGCTGCACAATGTTACATGGGATCGGCGCATCAGTGCGTCCTTTGATGGTATAGAGTTGCTGTACCGATCCATCCAGAGCTCTTGTCGCCGCTGACACAAGGGGTTCAGCGAACGGAAACCGTGCTTCCACCACGGGCCCGTTAGGACGGATCTGCACGAACGACGGTACTGTGTTGGTCGCGCCATGCGCCGTGGCGAGAGGGATCTGCGGGTTTCCGGTAAAGTTCGGTGTGCCTTGTCCGGGGCTGCTGCCGCCGATGGATGGCTGCGAATGGCACATAAAACAACTGTTTCCGTTGAACCTTGGTCCCAGGCCAGGAAGCGGCTCCGGGCTGGTTACTCCGGGTGGCACTCCCTGGACGGAAGCAATGTCTCCAAACTTCGCCATACCAGATTCCCAGAAATTGAATTGGTTCAGCGTCAGGTTGGGAAGCGCGTTGCCGGAAGAGTTATGGGTCCCGCTTTGCGATTGCTGCGTAAAATTTGGAATGACGTTCCCATGACCATCGGGAACAATGTATAAAACGGTGTTCCCCGCTGGCCGTGGTCCCGGATCTTTCAGCACGCAGGCGGTCTGCGCGCCGGTTACAGACACACAACAGAGAAGCGCAACAACAATGCGCACACAATTCAACAGGGGCCCTTTTGTATCGTGCATGATGTTCATTCCTTTCTCTCATTGAAGCGTTTAGCCCGACTGCGAAAGGTCACCGCGAAGTGGCGTTTGAACCCATGGTTGTTGCGCGGATTCTAGCCCCAAAATCAAGAGTTGCTGACGGGATTATTTTTTCTTTGGCAGGTGGATGTTCCGTTTCGGGAAGGCCGCTTGTCAGCGGCGGTGGCACAACGCTTTGGCCTGATGTTGTGAAGCGTGGCGATGATTACAACAGTTACCACCCGGTATATGGATAGACCCGCTTAAGCGTGAGCGAGACTGGCAGGTTGTCGCGGGTGCCATTGAGCAGAAGGTGGTCGCCTTTCCGCTTGCGATCACCGTATCTAAATATCGGAAGTCAGCCTTTGCGCCGGACAGTCCCGTTTTGCATCTGTCATTTTGAGCGCAGCGCCACATGCAAGCTATTTACCACTTGACTAATGGGCGCGGAGTCGAAAAATCCCGGCAGAGCTTCCTTTTACCATGCCGCTTCAGGGAGTTCTCGCGATGCTGTTTTGTATCCCTACACGGGGTGGAGCAGGCACAAGATTTGTTGCATCCCTTGCACGGGGTGGAGCAGGCCTTCAGGCCTGCGATAAAGCCACTGAAGAAATCGGCTTCAGCCGCTGAGGTACCGGCTCTGGCGAGACTTCAATGAAGGGCCGGGCGATCTTCTCTATCTTGATTGTCTCCATCTTGAACGAGGCAACAGCGAATCTGGCCGGGTGCCCCACCCATGCTCCTCCTGTTCTGTCCCTTACGACACACGAGGGTGCCCCATCCTTTGCTGCGAAGCTCGTTCTTTCCTTTTGAGCTTCGCAGCAAAGGGTGGGATTACAATTACCGTTTAATGCCCAAGAGACTGCACTGATTTCACGAAGTTGGTGATGTGGAGGAAAGACCATCGAATCCCACCCTTCGCCAAAACCAAAACCGCGAAGGATGGGGCACCCTTTTGTGTCGTTGCACAGGCAAGGGGCGGGCCACCCGCCACGGCTTCCTTGACCATGCTGCGGCAGGGAGTTTTGTCCATGCTGTTCTGTATCCCCACACCGGGCAGAAGAACTCTCGGTCACTCGGTAAGGCAGGGCCGGCCGCTAATGCCTGATCCAAGCCCGCAGGGCGAAATTATTGAGCCCACCGCGTCAGCGGTGGGTTGGCATGGGGATTTCACAAGCCCCGCTTTTGCGGGGCGACATTATGACGTTGACCTCAATATCGTGTAGGTTGACGGGCATATGTTGCCCTTGCAGGGCTTGATCTCGTATTTTCGTTTTCCCACCGCTGACGCGGTGGGCTCAATAATTTCGCCCCTGCGGGGCTGCCATTTCTGCGCCACACAATTGTAGAGACGTATGCATTCTCTGGACTGCTTCAGGCAAGACTATTCCTCTGCCTCAGGCGATGGCCCGGCCTTTTGAACGAGTCCGGCGCATGCCGCAAACTCTTTCTGACTCAGCACTCCGGCGACGACATAGCTCATATCCGCGCGTAGCTCTTCCACGGCCCGCGTCCGATGGCCGGCATAGATCGCATGGATGGTCCCATCTTGCCGGAATTGCTCCAGAATCTCCGCTACCTGCTCCAGGCACCGATTGAGCTGTAGCAGGCGTTCGTAAGGAGTGGATTTCATGGCTGGTTCGGATTTGTCCGCAAAACAAATGAGAAAAATGTACTCAGCGATGCGTGCAGGCCGCGTTATTCGTCAAACACTCTATAGATGTTTGATTTATGGTATTTAACCATTGAAAGAATGTATTACATCAGTGCTCCAATATCAACTGATATTAATACTGTCAATAAATATACGCTTCAGATTATTCCTGGCTTGCCGATGGAATAGGTACTGTGGTGATGATGTCAACCGACCCCAGAATCCTGTTCGGCGACCGTGTACGTCGGTTGCGAGAAGCAGCCAATCTCTCGCGGGATGTCGCCGCTGAACGAGGCGGAATCAGCACGAATTTTTGGGGCGAGGTTGAGCGCGCCGAGAAAGTACCCAGCTTTGAGACAATCTTAGGTATCGCCAAGGGCCTGCAAATTTCTCCCGCCGCGCTTTTTACCGACAAAGAGGAAGATCCCAACCTTCTCAAGAAAACCCAGCAGCTTGCAGAGAAAGCGACGCCTGACCAACTTGTGCTTTTATACCGAGTTGGCAAGGCGATTGTTGGCTAGATCACCTTCGCCCTCGCCAACACTGGGCCAAAGGGCTGGCCACCCGACCGATGCATAGCCCCGTACGGGGCGCAATTATTGAGCCCACCCGCGTAAGCGGTGGGTAGAGTGCAACGAATGACAAGCCCCGGAGGGGGCGACATTCGGCAGTTTCATGAACCCGCAAATCTCTTTTGCGGCTGCGAGAGAGAGTATGCCATCCCCTTCGGGGCTCGTCTATGTTGTTGCTCAACCCAGACCTCTCGGCTTGGGCTCAATAATTTCGCGTCTGCGGCGCTCAGGGTTTAGTGAACTGGGAATTTTTCCGAGCCTCCGCTTCCATGCGAGGCGTCTCATCCTTTTCGTGGAAACTCTTGTTTTTCCGTTTCTCCAATACGGTTGATTAACGATTCCTCACGCGCTCCGGTCCCACGAGACACGTGTCAGGGCACGACTTTAGCGTTTAGCCGAGATGAGCGCAGCGAGTCGAAGCTGCGAAGTCGTGCCGTAACCGCACGAACAGACTTCTTCCTTGCGCCGCAGGCTCGCGCGCAACGGAGTGGAGCGCGCTAAAAACCGGACGACACGGTATCCATTTCTCGCCCTTCGCCAACACCAGGCGAAAGGGCAGGCCACCCGACGTGCTTAGGCTTGTAATACAATTTTGCCATTATGAAATGGTGGTTTGTTCTTGTGCTCATACTCCCATTCACCCAACAGCCAACGAAAACGCCACCAGACAAAAGGGCCACCGAAGCCGATCGTGCTCAAAGCGCAGGACACCCCAAAAGCCGGGTGCCCCACACATGCTCCTCCTGTTCTGTCCCTTATGACACACGAGGGTGCCCCATCCTTTGCTGCGAAGCTCGTTCTTTCCTTTTGAGCTTCCCAGCAAAGGGTGGGATTACAATTACCGTTTAATGCCCAAGAGACTGCTCTGATTTCACGGAGTTGGTGATGTGGAGGAAAGACCATCGAATCCCACCCTTCGCCAAAACCAAAACCGCGAAGGATGGGGCGCCCTTTTGTATCGTTGCACAGGCAAAGGGCGGGCCACCCGCCTATTCCTCTGTCTTAAAGGGTTGGCCACCCCAACCGATGCATAGCCCCATACGGGGCGCAATTATTGAGCCCACCCGCGTAAGCGGTGGGTAGGGGTGCAACGAATGACAAGCCCCGGAGGGGGCGACATTCGGCAGTTTCATGAACCACAAATCTCTTTTGCGGCAGCGAGAGAGAGTATGCCGCCCCCTTCGGGGGTCGCCTATGTTGTTGCAGGACTATTCCTCTGCCTTATGCGATGGCCCGGCCTTTTGAACGAGTCCGGCGCATGCCGCAAACTCCTTCTGACTCAGCATTCCGGCGACGACATAACTCAGGTCCGCGCGGAGCTCTTCCACGGCCTGCGTCCGCTGGCCGGCATAGATTGCGTGGATCGTCCCGTCTTGCCGGAATTGCTCCAGAATCTCCGCTACCTGCTCCAGGCACCGATTGAGCTGTAGAAGGCGTTCGTAAGGAATGGATTTCATGGTGGTTCGGGTTTGTCCAAAAGCTTTGTCCGCAAAACAATGAGAAAAATGTACTCAGCGATGCGTGCAGGCGGCGCTATGTGTCAAAACACTCTATAGATGTTTGATTTATGGCATTTAACCATTGAAAGAATGTATTACATCATCGATTTAATATCAACTGATATTAATAGTGCATATAAATATACGCTCCAGATTATTCCAGCGCTGCCGATGGAATAGGTACTGTGGTGATGATGTCAACGGACCCCAGAATCCTATTCGGCGACCGTGTACGTCGGTTACGAGAAGCAGCCAACCTCTCGCGGGATGTCGCCGCTGAACGAGGCGGAATCAGCACGAATTTTTGGGGCGAGGTTGAGCGCGCCGAGAAAGTACCCAGCTTTGAGACCATCTTAGGAATCGCCAAGGGCCTCCAAATTTCTCCCGCCGCGCTTTTTACCGACAAAGAGGAAGATCCCAACCTTCTCAAGAAGACCCAGCAACTTGCAGAGAAAGCCACGCCTGATCAACTTGTGCTTTTATACCGAGTTGGCAAGGCGATTGTTGGCTAGATCACGTCGATGGTATAGACCAAATCTGGCTCTCTTGAGAGTGTGTCATTCCGAAGCGAAGCGAGGAATCTGCCCCGCTGATTTCATGGCTCGGACAGCAGCGGGAGCAGATCCCTCACCCACTTCGCTGCCGCTTCGGGGTTCGGGATGACACGACTGCCGAACACACAGTTCGTTCCCCATCTTTGAAAATGGCCTAACTTCGCAACGCACAACACCAGATGAAAGGGCAGGCCAGCCGACGTGCTTGCTTGTAATACAATCTTGGCCATTATGAAATGGTGGCTTGTCCTCGCACTCGTACTCCCATTCGCCCAGCAGCCAACGAAGACGCCACTAAACAAAAAGGCCACCAAAGCCAATCATGCTCAAGCCGTAGGACACCCCCAAAGCACTAATGGTAATCAGCAAACATCCAATGCCGCGCCAATGACGCAGCCGTCTACCGTCTCCGGAAGCAATGCGGGAACTGTAAATCCCAAAGATGAACCAGACAAAGGCAGCAAGCACGCAGGCGATGAAGGGTTGGGCATTCAGCGGAAATTGGCATGGTTTACAGGGGCCTTGGTTGTCATTGGAATTCTGCAAGTCTTTGCGCTTTGTGGGCAAGTTTACATCTATTGCCGTCAGGCCAAAATCATGGCGCGCCAAGCCCATGAAATGAAGCGACAGCGCGGATATATGCGGCTTCAATGGAAATCCATGGGAGAGCAGGCCGTATTGATGGAAGAGCAACTGAAAGAAATGCAAGAGGCTGGGAAGCGGGCTAATGGGCAGGCTCAGGTCTTTGAAAGGTCTGTAGCTGCTTCCGAAAAAAGCGCGGATGCTGCCAAGGAAAATATTGAACTTTACATCAGCAAGGAACGGGCGAGACTGCGTATTGAGTTTAAGCCTTTGTCGTTGATGCCCAAGTTCGATACGACCAACTTCTATACGGTGGATTTCGACGTGGCTATTGATGGCCCTACTGCCGCCTACGTAACCAAATCTTCCTGCGTTGCCTTCGCCATGCCATCGCAGGTCATAGACGAGGAAGAGGTGGGCAGCGCAATCATGATGAATATGGCGTTGTTGCCGCAAGTAATCCTTCCGAATACCGCACCGACAGAACACTTCGCGTTGTTTCTTTCCGACTCTGAAGGCATACACAACTTGCTCCCAGAAATTAAGAGCGGCAACTTCTTGGTTGGGATACGAGGCTTTATCTGCTACAGGGATGTTTTCGACAGAAATCATGAAACCGCGTTCCGCTACGCGTGGAGATTTGACGAGTTTTTCGCTGACGGCAAACATGGAAGGTGGGAAAAATGCGGCAAACCAGAGGAGAACCGAGAAACATAGCCAAATTAGGACACTACCCAATTTTCCAGAAGATTGATTCCGACGTCAAAGTAGCTTAAAATTAATTTTCGAGGACATTCGGTAAGCCAGTTATCTTGTTTGCTTGCCGACCATCAAGAAATTTCAACCGGCGCAAGAGCCCTTTTTAGGGTCCGCGCCGGTTTCTTTTTGAAGCCGTGCGGTGGCTGGAAGCGGGTACATGTCGATCAGGACAAGCCCATTGGGATCCCTTGGGATCTGTGGAGCTAAAGTCTTTGTTTGTTGGGATCAAGGGGGGAGGGGCCACCCACTGATTTTTCGCTGTGGCTAAAAAACCCACACCGGCGAGGGCGCCGGTGCCACACGAGTTTGGCATGGTGTTTGTATTTTGTTGTTTATAATCAGAAGTTTACGCGAGGCAGACAGAAAACAGTGTCCTTCGAAGAAAGCACCTACCAACTGCGGCAGCAGAAGCTCCGCGAGATTGAAGCCCTGGGCCAGCAGGCCTATCCGCACCGGTTTGCCGCCACGCACACGGCCCCGCAAATCCTGGTTGACTACAGCGAAAAGACCGCCGAGCAACTGGAGAACCCGCGCGTCAGCGTGAAAGTTGCCGGGCGCATTATCTCGATCCGCCTACAGGGCAAAGCCGGGTTTGCCCATCTGCAACAGGGTGGCAAGCGCTTGCAGATCTACGTGAAGCTCGACTTCGTCGGCGAAAAAGGTTTTGCTCTGTACAAGCTGCTTGACCTGGGCGACCACATCGGCGTGGCCGGATATCTCTTCCGCACACGCACCGGCGAGCTGACCATCCACGCGGAAGAGTTGACGTTCCTGAGCAAAGACCTGCTGCCTCTGCCGGAAAAATGGCACGGCTTGCAAGACGTGGAACTGCGCTATCGCCAGCGCTACGTGGACCTGGTCATGAACCAGGACGTGCGTGATGTTTTCGTCAAACGCAGCAAAGTGGTGCAGTCCATCCGCCGCTTTTTGGACGCCCGCGACTACATCGAAGTGGAGACGCCGATGATGCAGCCCATCGCCGGCGGGGCCACGGCGCGTCCGTTTGTCACGCACCACAACACGCTCGACGTCGATCTCTACCTGCGCATTGCGCCTGAGCTGTACCTCAAGCGGCTGGTGGTAGGCGGCCTGGAGCGCGTGTATGAGATCAATCGCAACTTCCGCAATGAGGGCATCTCCACGCAGCACAATCCTGAGTTCACCATGCTGGAGTTCTACCAGGCCTACGCCGACTACCATGACATGATGCAGCTCACGGAAGACATGCTGGCCGAGGTGGCGCGTGAGGTGAACGGAACCACCAAAGCCAGCTTTAACGGGAAAGAATTTGATTTCGCCGACTGGCAGCGGCTTTCCATGCGCGAAGCCATCATTAAATACTGGCCGGAAGCTTCAGCGCCCAAGCCGGAGATGGCGGACTTTGCCGCGCATGACTCGGTCGAGCGGCTGGTGAAGCGGCTGAATGCCACGCACACGCCGCACATGCCCTACGATCCCAAAGACCCGCCGGGCAAGACGATCGCCGCCATGTTTGAAGCCGTGGCGGAAGAACATCTGATCCAGCCGACGATTCTTTATGATTTCCCCGTCGCTATCTCACCGCTGTCCAAGAACAAACGCGATGAGCCCGACTGGGTGGAACGGTTTGAAGTTTTCATCGGCGGCCTGGAGATTGGCAACGCTTTCAGCGAATTGAATGATCCAGAAGAGCAGCGCCGCCGCTTTGAGCAGCAGCTCAAAGAAAAAGAGCGCGGCGACGAAGAGGCCCACGCCATGGATGAAGATTACATCCGCGCGCTCTCGTATGGTATGCCGCCCGCGGGTGGAGAAGGCATTGGCATCGATCGGCTGACCATGCTGCTCACGGATTCGCGCTCGATCCGCGACGTGATCCTGTTCCCGCTGCTGCGCCGCCAGCAGGAGGAACCCGAAGGACCACCGCCGGAGCAGAAGTAAGAAGTAATGAGTCGCGGTGCTTCTGGTGACATCAATAGGTTTGTGATTTGCAATTTGTGATTGGCGATTCGACGCTGGCTCGTTTCGAAAATCACAAATCGTAAATCACCAGTCACAAATTCCATGCCTTTCGCCTTTGATTCCGCTGCCCGGCTGCGGCTTGGCTACAAGCTGATGGACCGCATCAACCTGTATTTTTCCGGCTTGCCGGACCGCACGGTACAGCTTCCGCTGGAGCAACGCACATTCGACGAGCTGACGGACAAACTTCCTGAACTCGGCGAGGACGCCGAGAAAGTCTTAGAGGACGTCTGCTCTGACATGGCGGACCAGGGCTTTCACGTTCCCAGCGCCAATTACTTTGGCCTGATGAATCCCACACCGGCCTACATGGCCGTGCTGGCGGAAGCGCTGGTGGCGGCGCTGAACCCGCAGCTGGCCAGCCTGGCCCGTTCGCAACTTGCTTCCAAGATTGAGAAGGAGACGGTGCGCTGGATCGGTGAACGCGTCGGTTGGGACCGCCCCTTCGACGGGACGTTTACCAGCGGCGGCAATGAAGCCAACTTCAGCGCCCTTGCGATGGCGCTCACCGCGCGTTTTCCTCAAGCGGTGGAAGAAGGTGTTGCTGCAATCGGCGTGCGGCCCGTCGCGTACACCTCGGCGGAGGCGCACCATTCGCTCGACAAATCCGTGGGGCTGATGGGGCTGGGCCGTAAAGCGCTGCGCCGCATTCCCGTCAATGCCGCAGCACAACTCGATCCGGCGGAACTCGAAGTTCATATCCGCAAAGATCAAGCCGATGGCTTTGACCCGTTCTGCGTGGTGGCCACCGCCGGCACAACAAACTCCGGCGCGATCGATGATCTTGTTGCTCTGACAGAGATCTGCCGGCGTCACCAGCTATGGTTGCACGTGGATGGCGCATACGGCGCGGCCGCGATTTTTTCCGACCAGCATCGCAACCTGGTACGCGGCATCGAGCGCGCTGACTCCATCACCCTTGATCCCCACAAATGGCTGGCCATGCCGTTTGCCGCCGGCGTGGTCCTCACTTCGCATCCGGAGACGCTGCGGCAGACGTTCGGCATCAGCACGCCTTATATGCCCACGCGCGGAACGCAAACCGGCAGCCCTGCTCCGCTGGACAATTTTCAAGTAAGCGCGCAGTGGTCACGGCGCATGAATTCCTTGAAACTATGGCTGACCTTGCGCGTACATGGCCGCCGCGGCTATGAAGAGCTGATTGACCGCCAACTGAAACTTGCCGCGTTCTTCACCAACTGGGTGCGCAACTCTGAGGTCTTTGCCATGGCGGTTCCCCAGGTGCTGCCGATCATCAACTTTTGCGTGAAACTGCCGCAGGCGTCAGAAGAGCAGGTGCGCGCCGTCCACGAACGCCTTGTGCATGAAGTCACGCGCGATGGCCGGCGGTGGATCTCCACCACGCTGGTCAACGGCAAATCCGTGATCCGCGTGATGGTGATCAGCTATCTCACCGGGCACCGCCATCTGGAAGACCTGATGATTGCCCTGACCGAAGCGGTCAAGAAAGTCGCACCGCGGAACCAAGGAGACACCGCGATACCGGCCACGGCACATTAATACATTGGGCGTTCAAACTAGTGGATGCTCGCCATCACCTTTTATTACGCTTCATCGTCATCGTCGTCGCCTTTCTTGTCTGCCGGAGTTTTGTCTTTGAGCATTTTGTCTCCGGGCTTGGCGTCGTCATTCTTGTGCTTGTTCTTGTGTTTTGACCCGTCGCTGAACTCGTCCGGGATGCCGAAATGGCCGCCCAGCTTGTACAACTTGTCCACATCAATTGTGCCAACAATGTTCACCACGGTGAGTTCCTTGGCTTCTGCCACCAGGATGACTACACCGCCAAACTTTTCGCCTTCCTTGAACAGGTAGACTTCGTCCCTTTCGCCGCTGTGCCTGCTATGAGAGGTCACAATACGCTGCCACTGCGGACCGGTGAGCTGGGCGCGGATACTCTCCACGTCGGCCTGGCTGTACTGGTTGGGCCCGTCAAATTCAAAGCTTTTGACGTAGATGCCCTTCAGTCCCTTGATGACCTCGTTCACCTGCGCGGCGTCCGGGTCATCCGATTTGCTCAGGATCGAGGTTGCAAGGTGCAGAAGCGGGCCGTCGAGCGTTACGTCATTCACTTCGGCGGCCTTGTCGGCCAGTTTCTCCAGGTTCTTGAGTTCCACCTTGCCGCCCTGCGCAAAGCCGGGCACGCAAGCGCACAATAGCGCGACTATAAGAATGATGTGTTGCGATGGTTGCAAATGATATCGATTCATAAAGTTTGTCTCCTAATCTTTTCGTCCTGCGCCGGCGGTCCATTTACCTTTTGAAATACATGGTTCAGCTTGGCCGTGGTAATGCGCAAGGCCAGAATTGCCTGCTTCGCTGCCGTTTCTTCACGCTTTTCTTCTATCTGCTTCTTGATCCGCGCCTCTTGCACATGCTGCTGATATCCCATCCAGGCGCCGATCGCCAGCAAGATCGCGGCCATCGCGAGAGCAAGTGCCGGGCGCGGCTTCAACTTCCACCACCCCGCGAAAAACCCTCTGCGCTCCTGCGCGACAGGCGCTGCTTTGGCTTCCGCTTCGGCCTGGCTGATGCGGGCCATCACTCTCTGAGTAAAGCCCGCGCCGGGCTTTTTGCGTTCAAGCGCCGCGCGAAGATCGTCTTCAGAAAAATGCATATCGTACCTCTCGAATTCTGCCCGTAAGGCTTTTGCGCAAGTCCGCCAGCGAGCGATGCAGCGTGCTCTTCACGGTGTTTACCGGCATCCCCAGTAATTCGCCAATTTCCGCCGGCCCCAACCCTTCCTGGTAGCGCAGGATCACGACCATCCGCTGCCTCTCCGGCAAGGTTGCCAGGCTCTTTTGCAATCGCTCTGACAACAGCGGATCGGCTGGGGAGGCGACGGCGATTGGTTCCGGCGTCTCTTCCAGCGCCAACTCTCGTCGACGCAACTTTCTCCGGCCGTGGTCAATGCAACGGTTCACTGTAACCCGCCGCAGCCAATACACCAGATGCGCCGCAGACTGTATCCCGGCCAGCCCCTGGTACAGTTCCAGAAAAACTTCCTGGGCCAGGTCTTCCGCCAGCGCCGCGTCCCGCACGAAGTGGTAAGCAATGCTGAACACCATGCCCTGGTGCTCCTGCACCAGTTCAGCAAAAGCCATGGAATCGCCTTGGGCTGATCTTGCCAGCGCCAACGTCAACCGGTCGTCCTGGACTTCATTTCCCACGATTTCTCGGCTCAAAGCGTCCTCTTCTGAACACTAATACGCCCGGAACGGGTAATCGAATGCAGATTATTTTTGACCTGCAAATCTTACGCTGGGAAGCGGGCAGTTTTCGATTAGAACCAATGTTCAGATGAGAACACCCCTGAAATTGCATGGCAAAGGACGTTTCCTCGGGACCTTTCGACTCCGGCCCGCCCCTTCGGTCGCTTGGCCTCCGCTCAAGGGTGACAGGGTAGAGAGACCATTATGCTCTCAAGTTGCTAAAATTCCAGGTTGTGAAAATCTAAAGACTGAGGCGAAAATGCCCGACCAAGACTCCTTTGCCGGTGCCTATCTGGACGAAGCCCGCCGCAGCTTTCGCGGTTATAAGCGCATGGCTGATACCGCGCTGGCGCAATTGCCCGACCAGGACTTCTTCGATCTCCCGGACGCGGAATCAAACAGCGTGGCCCTGATCGTCCAGCACATGGCGGGAAACCTGCGTTCGCGCTGGACCAACTTTCTCACCACCGATGGGGAGAAGCCGGACCGCAATCGCGACCAGGAATTCATTATGACGCACGACTGCTCCCGCGCGGACCTGATGCGCCGCTGGGAAGAGAGCTGGAGCACGGTTTTCAGCGAACTGGAAACCCTCAAACCGGAAGATTTCGCGCGCACTGTGTACATCCGGCAGGAAGCGCACACAGTGTTGCAAGCGATCAATCGCAGCATGATGCACGCTGCGTACCACGTGGGACAAATTCTCTACCAGGGCAAGCATCTTCGTGGAGCGGAGTGGAAGACCCTGAGCATCCCCAGAGGCAAATCCGCCGAATTCAATGCCACCAAGCCGGAAGACCGTAAAGTCCGGGCACCCAACCGGCCGTAGCACTGTTCTATTTATGGCTAGAGAATTCGCTCGGCCGAATGAGCGCGGTTGCTTGCCTTCCGCGGCGTCTGGGCCGCCGATTGCAACGAAACTGAAGAGAAGAAACACCAGCCATCTTGCCTTCATAAGCTCCTACCCTACCATTTGCGTAGCCACGCGATGCATCCTCTTGGGCAGATTTCAAAGGAAACGCATATTTTCTGCAACGATCCCCTGATTCAGGACACTAGTACTCCAAGGGACATTACCTGGTCGTAATCAACACGGGCGAATCCTGCTGCCAACTGGCACAGAATTCGTTGTTTCCTACCAGGCCCACAATTTCTTACGCATTTTCGAAAGCGAGGTCTTCCTTGAGCAGTGCTCCGCAAGTCACCAATTCGTCAAATGGCCTAACCTTTACCGCATACCCGGGGGACGGCGACGTCCTGCTGGCCTTCAGCCTGGATGAAAAACTATTACAGCAGAACGATCTGGCCGGCTTTGCCATCCAGTGGACTCCGCCCGGCGGCCAGCCTCAGTTCATTCCCAATCGGCTGAGCTTCAGCCAGGCGATGACTTCCGCGACCACCCCGCAACAGCGCACCTGGACGTCTTCCCAAGAAGCGCCGTTCCAGAAGTTTCACTGGGTCCATTTTCCGCCCGACGTCCTGCCCGGCAAGTACACCTACAAAGTCACGGCGCGCTATTGCCAGGACGGCAAGTTGGTGGACGGGCCTTCAGTACAAATCAGTCTGCCGCTGGTGGCCGGCACACAGAGCAATTTTGAACTGGGCTTTACCCGCGGTTATTTGACTTCTCAGGCGTACGTGCAAAAGTTCAAGAACGCGAACATTCGCCCTCCGCTACCGAAGACCCTGGACAATGACACGACCTCATTTCAGCCACAGTACGAATGGCTTGGGTATCACGCCCGGAAGATGGTCTTCTCGCTGCTCAAGGAATGCGTCGCCGACCCAACCATCACGGTCGACCTCTTTGCTTATGACATAGACGAGCCTGATATCGTGAAGATGCTGGAGGAGCTGGGACCGCGTCTGCGCGCGTTTCTGGACAATGCGCCTTTGCATCTGGGGAAGGCCCTGGAAGTGCAGGTCCATGATCGCCTAGTCAAAAGCGCCGGAGCACAAAATGTAAAGCAGGGACACTTCAAGCGCTTCGCGCATGACAAGATCATTATTCAGAAGAAAAATGGCAAAGCCACAAAGGTGCTCACTGGCTCGGCCAACTTCTCGATTCGCGGTCTCTACGTGCAAGCCAACAACGTCATGCTCTTTAATGACGCCAAGATTGCGGACCAGTACGCGCAGGTGTTTCAGTCAGTGTTTGACAATATGGGAGCGTTTTCCGGCTCTGCGCTGGCCGCACAGGTTTTCCCTTTCCCCAATCAGCCGGGAGTGCCGGATTTTTCCGTGAGCTTTGCGCCGCATAAGAACGCGTCCGTCTCCCTTGGTCCGATCGCGGATGCGTTGAAGAACGCCAAGTCTTCCGTCCTGTTCGCGGTCATGGAACTGGGCGGCAGCGGCGATGTTCTGCCCGCCCTGGACGCGATGCACAACAGCGGAAAGCTGTTTTCTTATGGCATCACCCAGTCGGAAAAAGGTTTCACCGTCTACAAGCCGGGGGCGCCGGGAGTGCTCGTTCCCTTTGCCACATTGAGCAAGAATGTCCCGCCACCCTTTGACAAGGAATGGAGCGGAGGCATGGGGCAGGTGATCCACGACAAATTCGTCGTCTTCGACTTCAATGACGCGAACCCTTTGGCATTCACCGGATCTTCCAATCTGGCGGCGGGCGGTGAAATGGCCAACGGGGACAACCTTCTCGGTTTTGCCGACGCGGGCGTGGCCACGGCGTTTGCCATTGAGGCGTTCCGTCTGGTGGACCACTTCCAGTTCCGTGCCGCGCTCCAGAACGCAACCGACGTGCAACCGTTGCAACTGTCCGCTTGCGGGACCGGGACAAAATGGTGGGCCAATGACTACGACCCAGCGCACATCCGGAACTATGAGCGGCAACTGCTGGCGCTTGGTGCGGCAGGCGCGGGCAACCCGCCGGCAGGTGGCGTGAATACCGGAGCTGGGACCGGCACTGGGACTGCGGCCCCAAACACTCCATCCGAGCCGAAAGTTCCGGCGAAAAAACCACCGGCTACCAAAACTCCAACTAAGAAAAAGACAACAACCAAAACCTCAACCAAGCCAAAACCCACCAGTAAAAAAGCGCCGGCGGCGAAAAAGCCCAAACCGGGCCCCAAGAAGAAATCAACGGCCAAGCCGGCTGCGCGTAAGACGACTAAGACCAAAGCGAAGGCAACAAAGAAGAAGGGAACAAAAAAGACCACCAGCCGTAAATAGTCCGGCTATAAGTCCATGTGCTCGGTGTAAAGCGAATGGAAGTGATGCACGCCGCGCTCCTGTTTCACGCTGTAACGTCCGCGGCTATAGGAGCGCGAGTGCAGGTTTTTCTGGACTACCTCACAGATGCGCACATCTTCGGCCTGGATCTCGTCGCTGAAACGCACAGTCTGCGCCGGTGCTTCGGTCTTGACCGTGGCTTGGGGAAAGTACCATTCAAAAATCGCGATGGAGCGCTCCGCTGAAACCGGCAGAACAATGTTGACGGAAACATTGTCCGGATAGCAGTTGAGCATCCAGTTGGGGAAGATCCAGTAATATTCGGCCACGTCATCGCCCTTGGCCTGCGCGTATCGGCGCTCTACGGTCTTCTCATTCTCCGGCCCGCGTATGGGGCTGGCCTGTAAAGAGTAGCTGGGAAAAAGCTCCGTGGTGTAACTCCCGTAATCCAGTTCACGGTTCAGGCTGGGATGCACGCTGGGCAGATGGTAACCCTCAAGATAATTGTCAATGTAGGTCTTCCAGTTGCATTGCATCTCATAGATGCGGCGCTCGTACAACTTCATTTTGTCGAAGGCAAACCGCGCGGCTTGCTCGGGCAGCCGGCCCAGTGACTGGAGCAGCGGCTTGGCTTCTGGTGCGAGGTTCACAAAAATCAGTCCGGCCCAAACTTCCACCCTGACCGGCGTAAGCCCAAAGTCTTCACGCCGAAAGTTCGCCACGCCGTCGCATTCCGGAGCGTTCAACAACGCGCCGTCAAGCGAGTACGTCCAGCCATGGTATCCGCAGCGAAACACTTTTCTTTCTCCGCAACCCTCCGCCGGAGGCCCGGCGCGATGTTTGCAGACGTTATAGAAGCCTTTGATCTCGCCACCGGCATTCCGCGTAATCAGCAGAGGCTCGCCCGCCAGCTCCGCGGTGAAAAAAGAACCGGGGTTGGGCAGCCGATCGATGTGGCCGATGATCTGCCAGGTGCGCGCAAAAATCTTTTCCTTCTCCGGCGCTGCAAACGCGGGATCGAAGTAAAAATGCGCAGGCAATGTGTAAGCATTGGCGATGTTGGCATCGATCAGTCTTTGCAGAACGGCCTGGGACTCCATATTTCTCTCCTGCGACTTGACGGCAACGGTGGAAACGAGATTATATCTAAGCCGCAATCCTTGCGCGGTCTACACCTTGCCGGAACAGACTAAACTCGTCCGCGGACTTTCGCTGCTGGATTCCATTCTGCTCCTGGCGGGCGGGATCATCGGGTCCGGCATCTTTCTTACCGCCAAAGACATCGCCATCAACACCCGGTCGCCACTCTTCTTTCTCTCCATATGGGTGATTGGCATGGTCATTACTATGCTTGCCTGTTTTGCCTTTGCTGAAATGGGAGCCATGTTTCCCGAGGCCGGCGGACAATATGTTTATCTGCGCGAGGCTTACGGAGAGTTTGTCGCCTTTCTCTACGGCTGGATGATCTTTACCGTCAGCGTCGGCGGGACGATCGCAGCCCTGGGCGCCGGCTTCGCGCTGTATGCGGGAAAAATCTTTCCCGCGTTCGAAGCCGGCCATGCGGTATGGATGCTGCCAGGTTTTACTCTCAAGCTGTGGCACAAGGCGTGGGCGGTGCACGCGTTCACGCTGACTCGAGGCCACTTGGTCGCTGTAAGCGCCATCGCCGTCCAGACGCTGGTCAACATCTTTGGCGTGCGCCGTGGCGCGGTGCTCCAGAACGTGGCAACGTGGGTCAAGTTCGGCTCGATCGGTGCCTTCGTAATTCTAGGGCTGATGTTCGGCAAAGGTTCATGGAGCCATTACTCCGGATCGCTGCCCGCGTCCCTGGGAGAGCAGTCTTTCATGGCCGGAATCGGCGTGGCCCTGATCGCCGTTTTCTGGGCCTATGACGGCTGGGTGTACATCACATGGGTCGCCGGAGAGGTCAAAGATCCACAACGCAACCTGCCGCGCTCGCTCATCTTGGGTCTGCTTCTTGTGGGTGTCGTCTACCTGGCCATCAATGCGGTTTATCTCTATGCACTGCCCATGACCGGCATTGCCTCGGAGGAAGCCGTAGCGCAGGCCGCGGCGGTCTCCATGTTCTCCGGCGGTGTGGCCCGCTGGCTGGCGTTGATGATCGCAATCTCATGCTTCGGCGCGATGGCCAGTTGCATCATGAGCGGCGCCCGCGTCTACTACGCCATGGCGGAAGATGGCGTCTTCTTCCGCGCTCTGGCCAAGGTCAGCCCGCGCTGGCATACGCCGGTGGCGAGCCTGGTGTTGCAAGGAATATGGTCAGCGGCGTTGGCGCTCAGCGGAACGTACGAAGAACTCTTCACTTACGTGATGTTTATGATGGTGCTCAGTTACGTTCTGACCGTGGCAGCGCTCTTTGTTTTGCGACGCAAGCAGCCCAACACGCCGCGTCCGTATCGCTGCACCGGATACCCGTGGTTGCCCGGGCTCTATGTGATACTGGGAAGCATATGGGCTGTCAACGCCGTGGTGGAGAAGAAGAAAGAGACGCTCATCGGGACCCTGATCGTATTGGCGGGAACGCCTCTTTATTTTTGGTGGAAGCGGCAGAAGAAAGCTGAGGCTGTCGTGCGGGCTAGCGAATAGTCTCCCTGGCTCCGCCCTGATTTCTCCACGAATGCATCTCCTTTTCGTAAAGGTCCATTTCTTCACAGCATTCCATAGCATTCCACCAACTTCTCTATAAGGTTATTCCACAAATATCCCATGTAAATCATTGAAAATAAAAATGTTAAAAAATTTTCCTTTGTACTTGATCAGGAGGTACTTATGGCCATATATACAAATTAGACACTTTATTCTTAGGAGCTGTGAATGCCAAAGCTAATTCCCCCACCTCAAACAGAGCAATCTCCATTCCTCACAGCACCGGAAGAGAAAAGTCTCATAGCAGGATATCGAAATGGTTTAGCTGCCTCAGCACGCATTGAGGCAGGGCAGCCACATCTGAACGATCTTGATTTAGTGGTGCAAGGACGTTGCGCGGAGGAGAAGCTGCTTGTAAGCCACTTTCCTCTTGTTAGGTCTATCGCACGCGAACTCTATCTCCGGAATAACAAATGCGTGGATTTAGAAGACTTAATCAGCGCTGGGAATGAAGGGCTCGTGATGGCAATTCGCAAATTCAATCCGGATGCAACGAATCGCTTTAGTACCTACGCTAGCTGGTGGGTAAGAAACCGTGTCATCATGTCGATCCGGTCCGGACGGTGGATGCTCAGGATTCCGGACAGAATTTATAAACAACTGCTAAAAGTGATGAAGTTCGTCGGGAACTTTGTTCGCTCGACTGGCCGACGTCCAAGCGTTTCTGAGATCTCCCATGACTTAAAAATGTCGCCTTCCACGATTGACCGATGCTTGGCATGGTCTAACCACCAAGAGCTTTCCTTCGACATGCCTGTCGGCGATGACGGCAAGTCAACACTGGCGGACTTCATAACTGAAGACACCTTCGGGTTGTCATATAGAGCGATCGCAGACACTGAGCTAAAAGACAGAATCTCGCAAGTGCTGAAAACTCTCACTCGCCTGGAAGAAAAGGTACTAAGGCTCCGGTTTGGGCTGGGCGTTGATGGCTCACAAAACCTAGATGAGATTGGTGACTCGTTCTCAATTACTGCAGAGCGCGTACGTCAGATTGAGGTAAGAGGCATAAGAAAGCTCCGCCATCCAGTGAGAACAAAAGCTCTTCGCCCTTACTTGCGGTATGCCTCCGAGGAAAAGCAATGAGCAAGAAACTTACCAGTAGGCAGAGCGGATCTGCAATTCGGCGCCAAGAAACCGCTCATCGCATGCGATTGCAAAAATTCTTGGCTCGCTGTGCATGCTTTTGTCTTGGCTTGACTTGCCTTACTGCTATGTCTCTATTCTGTCTACAAGGATTTCACCTCTGGGGCTTTCAGTTAGAGACCAGCTTGATGCATTGGCTTGGAGCTGCAAGCGTAGGATCAATAGCAAGCCTATCAAGCATTGTTTACAAATCTACATTCAGGAATTTATGAACTTTCAAAACTTCGACCTCGAATATTTCCAGTCTCAATACGAGCGCACTGTGGAGTACAACCTGGCCGACAGCTCCGTCAAATGTTCCACTGTTCGCGACGTGCTGGCCGGTGAAGATCCAGCTCCGCTGCTTGAGTTGCCTCTTTATTATCCAGAGGTGAATGGAACGGGACTGCTGCGCGAGAGAATCGCGGCGCTCTACCCCAACGCTACTCCCGCGAATGTGCTGGTCACTGTAGGCGCGGCGCAGGCCAACAGCATGGCGTGCAGCACGCTCCTGGAGCCGGGCGACGAAGTGATTGTGACCTCTCCGGGCTATCGGCAGGTGTGGGGCCTGGCAAAAAACCTGGGCTGCATTGTCAAAGAATTGCAACTCCATCCGGAAGACGATTGGAAGCCGGACCTTACCAAGCTTGACTCGATGGCCGGCAGCAAGACGAAGCTGATTGCCGTCACCAATCCCAATAATCCGACCGGAAGCGTTTTTTCGGCGGAAGAGATGCGGCGCATCGTTCGCACGTGTGAACGCACAGGCGCATGGCTGCACGCCGATGAGGTTTACCGCGGCACCGAACTCCAGGGAGAGGAAACTCCAACGTTCTGGGGAATGTATGACAAGGTGATCTGCGTGAACAGCATGTCCAAGGCGTATGGATTGGCCGGTCTGCGCATCGGCTGGGCCGTGGCCGCGCCGGAAATGATTGAGGCGTTGTGGCGCCGCCATGAATACGCCGTGATTGCCGCCGGCGGGCCGAGCATGATGCTGGCGGAGATCGCACTTCAACCGGCAAAGCGCGCCACGTTGCTGGACCGGCAGAAGGGGCTTTCCCGCGACGGCCACAAGTTCCTGGAGAACTGGACCAAGGAACAGAATGGCAGGTTCTCCGTGAGGAAGGCGTCCGCCACGTCGATTGCTTTTGTGCGCTACCACTTCGATACACCGTCGGTTGAGTTGGCCGACTACATCAGGAAGAAAGCCTCCGTGCTGGTTGCTCCCGGCTCCTATCTGGGAACGGAGAACCATCTGCGCATCGCCGTGGGCTATGAGACAGAAAAAATCGGGGCCGCACTGAACAGAATTGGCGCGGCCGTGGCTGAACTGGTGGGGGAAGCCTCAACCTCTCGTCGCTAGAGCACAGCTGAGGGGAACTGGGCCACACAATTTACGCTGTCCATGATGCTTTTGTGCTACGAGCGTTGTGTGGCACCGCCGCCCCTGGCGGTGTTGCTTTCAAGCACGAACACCGCTGGAGTCGACATAAATAAAGAGGCCTATTCCGGCTCGGATCACATTTGAACATTCCCTGCATGGGCAGAATTCTCATCTTGCAGCGAAAGCTTGGCCAAATTCTGATCGGCGAGCCGAAGCGTCAGCCAGTCCGTGCGCACCCTGTTCCATTCCTGGATCAGGAATCCATGCGATTCAAACAGCTTGCGAATCCGCAACCGCGGCCAGCCGACAATCTCTTCCAGGATCGGCGCCAGAACGGCCAATGCATTCGTGCTTAGGACCGTCCGGTTGGCGATTTGCGCCACATGCTCGGCTTCGGAAACGGCAATGGTGAATCCGTCCCTGCCGTTCACGTGCAGCATGACGTGGATGTCAGAACTGCCGTCGCCCACATAGACGATGTGGTCCGGGCCGATCTGCCGCGCCGCCTGCAATTGGTCCAGCACGGCGACCTTGCCGAACCCGGCCGTGGCATGGTCAATGCGTGCAATGTGCCCTGAGTCGGTGTAACGGAACTGCGTGCCAAAAATATGGTCGGGCGGCACAATGCCTTCCAGCGCCGACTGGATCACCTCAACCGGGGCGGCGGAGAGCACGTAAAAATCAAAATGGTAGCCGTCAATGCCGCCATCAAGAATCCGGTAGAGAAGCTTGATGTTCTCTTTCAAACGCACGCTCTTGCCAATTTGATAGAGGTGTTCTTTCCGGACCCGCGAATTGAACTCCGGATCATGCAGCAGCAGGTAAGCAAGCTCGGCTCCCTGTTGCACCAGATTGAGTTTTGCCATGCCTTTGGCTTTGCGTTCGAACTCTTCCGGCGAAATCCCCAGCAACTCGCTCAGAACGTAGCCGGAGTCATTAAAGGTCAGCGTCTGATCAAAGTCACTGGCAAAAATATAACGTTTTAATGGTTTATCACTCATAGAAGATTAGACTATGCTGAATATGTGAATGGCCAATAAAAAGGATGGATTGCAGCCATTCATTAAAATCTGATTTTTGGCTGGCAACTCACCCGGTTCTCGGAGAGAATATTGAAATTCGCGCGTTTGCGTGCGGCGCGCCTTTCGTCTGGAAAGAAACGGCCAAAGTTTACAGGCTCTGCTGAAGTATCGTAACGATGTGGGCTGTACCATGGGGTGCAGGCACCCTGTACCTCTGCAAGCAAGGACATTGGCCTAGTGGACAGGATGGTACACACTGCTGATGGAACGCGACAACGCCGGTGTTTTTGTGCGATCCTTACGTCAACGTTGCAAGATTCAGCCTGGCCGCTGTTTTCGAATCCCCAAATTTGAATACGGAGAGTTTCACTGTGGCTGTGCTCAGTTTCAATCATGAGTTAGCTCCTGCCAGGCGCCAGGGTAGATTTGCCTGGAGTTTGGCTCTACATGCAGTCGCCGTCACTGCTTTAGTGGGCGTTGTACGCTATTTGCCGGCTGTCCCGGAGATCGAACGCCGGACTGAGACTGTTACGCCTTTATATATTCCTCCACCGCCGGTGGAAACACCACCAGTTCCCAAGCTGGCTCCGCCTCCGCGCACCGTGTTGGCAAAGTTGATTCCGCCCAAGCTCACGGTGCCCCCGGATATACCGAGGGTTGAGCCTCCTAAGATTGAGGCAAAGGTTCAGCCGGTCATCGAAATGAAGATGCCGGAACCTGTGGCGCCGAAGCCGGAGATCAAAAAAGAAATCGTGACCGGCACCTTCGCGAAAAACGAAGTAGTGACTCCGGTTGCGGCGAAGAAGGACGTTGTCACCGACAGCTTTGCTTCCGGCAGTTCGGAAAAACCGACCTTGCAGAAGCAGGCGCATGAAGTCCAGACCGGCGGCTTTGGCGATCCGAATGGTGTGAAGGGTACATCCGAGAAGAAAGGTAATCTCACTATCGCCAGTCTTGGCGGCTTTGGGCTGCCTTCCGGAGCGGGACAAGGCAACGGAACGGCAGGCAAGCGCGGCACGCCTGGAACTGTGGCAAGCGCCGGCTTCGGTGACGGAGCGGCAGGCGCTGGCCAGGGCGATCACCAACATCGTGGTGGCGGCCCGGTCGTCAGCGGAGGGTTCACTGAGGTAGCGGCTGTTGCTGCACCGGTGCCCAAAGCTCGTACGGAAGATAAGCCGGAGCTTACGCCGGTAGAGATCCTTTACAAACCGCGTCCGGTGTACACCCCGGAGGCCCGGCAAATCCATCTGGAAGGCGAAGTTCTGGTGCGTGTTTCCTTCTCCGCTTCAGGTGAACTAAGAGTTCAACAAGTAGTAAGAGGGCTGGGACACGGTCTGGATGAATCCGCGCTTCGCGCGGCGCAGCAGATCAAGTTTCGTCCCGCGCAGCGCCATGGGCAGCCCTATGACTCAACTGCTCTCGTCCACATTGTTTTCGAATTGGCAGAATAATATTGGGCCCACGCCCCTTGGATTTTTCGCATCTTGAAAAATTCGGGGCTTATGGGCTTGGAGGCAACATGCGTTCTTTTTTTAGCTTTTGCTTTTTAATCGCAGTGCTGGGCTTGGGGATGACAGCCGTAGCACAATCAGACCCAGCAGCTCCGGCGCCGGCTACACCTACTGCTGCTGCACCGGCCACGACTCAGACCGCGCCTGCGACTACGGCGCCTGCTGAGGCGACCGCTCCAGCACCTACGGCGGAAACCACCGCAACGGCGCCGGCTTCGGCGTCTACAACTGCGCCAGCCGCTTCGGTGCCGGCCGCGACACAGACCGTGCCCCAGGCCGCACCCGCTCTGCCCAACGACGTCTCGGCGGAACGCATCTTCCAGCAGGAAGCCAAACTGGTGGAGAGCATGAATCATTACACTCCGCTGGTTGAGACCTACGTCCAACGGCTCAAGCCCGACGAAGATTTCGGCACCCTGCCCGATCGAGACAGATATTTCCTGGGCAGGCTGATTCTTGCCAACAACCGGCTCTCGAACAAAGCATTCAAGGACCACAACCAGTCCCGGTTCTTCAGCCGTGTGTTGGACCGCCTTAACGGCTTCTATAGAGTGAACTATCCTCATTTAGGCTTCATGCAGATGGTCTTTCTTGATCAGAATTTTGACAAGGAGCACTACGCGCTGAAGTATCTGCGCCGGCAGTTCCTGGGCGAAGTCCGCACGCTGGTTTTTGATGTGGTCCCCCGCCGGGAAAAGGGCAGCGACGAAACCCGCTTCCTAGGCCGCATCTGGGTGGAAGACCAGGACTACAACATTGTCCGCATCAACGGCACGTTCGGCCCGAGCACGGAGATGAAGTATTACCTGCACTTTGATAGCTGGCGCATCAACATGCAGCCTGGCTTGTGGCTGCCTGCTTACATCTACACCGAAGAGTCGGATGCGCAGCGCAATTCCGAACGCAAACTGGCCATGAAAGCCCAGACCCGCCTCTGGGGATATGATCTGAAACACTCCGGCCAGCAAACCGAATTCACCAACATGCAGGTTGAATCCACGGACGTGGCGGACAACAGCGCCCGCGGCGCCAATGAAGTTGGTCCGATACAAAGCGAGCACATGTGGGAGCGCGAAGCGGAAGATAACGTTCTTGACCGCATGGAGCGCGCCGGGATCCTGGCGCCCGATGGAGAGGTTTCCAAGGTCCTGCAAACCGTGGTCAACAACCTGGAGATCACCAACAACCTGAACATCGAACCGGAAGTTCGTTGCCGCATCCTGCTGACCACGCCGCTGGAGTCCTTCATCGTCGGCCACACCATTGTCATTAGCCGTGGACTGCTGGACGTGCTGCCGGATGAGTCCTCCCTGGCCATCGTGCTGGCGCGGGAACTTGCCCACATCGCTCTTGGACATCGCATCACCACCAAGTATGCCTTCAGCGACCGCATGTTGTTCCCTGACGAGAAAGTCTTCCTGGAGATCGGCCTTCTGCACAACCTGCATGAAGAGCAAACTGCCGATCTAAAGGGACTGGCGTTCCTTCAGAACTCTCCTTACAAAGATAAGCTGGCCAGCGCTGGCCTCTTCCTTCGCGTTTTGTCGGGCTATTCCCACGATCTGACCTGGCTGGTCAGTCCGCACTTCGGCGCCAAGTTTGCCAATGGCGGCGTCTTGCGCGCGGCCACGCTGGACCAGGCGCCGCAGATTGATACGAAAAACATCGCGCAGATTCCAGCTCTGCCGCTCGGCAGCCGCGTCAAGCTTGACCCGTGGGATGATCACGTGGAAATGCTCAAGAGCAAGCCGGTCGCGCTGCTTTCCATTCGCGACAAAATGTCTCTTGAAGTCACGCCCACATATCCCAATCTTGTCCGCTTCACCGTGGCCACGCCAAGTAACGCAACAGCAACAGCAGCCAAGCCGGCACAACCCGCGCAGTAAAGAATTAGCAGCGGCGCATTTCGAATCGGGCCCCGGTGAAGACCGGGGCCCTTTTATTTGGAATCGGAAAGTACGGGCGGCGTTGAGCCCTCGCCAACGACGGTCATCCACTTCCGCACCGTCCAGGACTTAACCAGCTTTTCTGTTACGTACGGATCTGCCTTGGCAAAGTTTTCCGCAACTTG